>JAESFT010000095.1_pt1 | contig 131512 bp, 117 predicted proteins | sample 9269451 | NCBI WGS metagenome assembly JAESFT01 (sample SAMN14502557, study PRJNA617106) | algae metagenome | isolation source: Scytonema hyalinum WJT4-NPBG1 and co-occurring heterotrophs from well... | place: USA: Mojave Desert, Joshua Tree National Park, California | collected 2006-05-25 | reverse complement strand
CAGACGCGGGCCGATCCTTTGGCGATAAATCTTTCCCCCGAAGGGCTTATCCGGTATTAGCTCCAGTTTCCCGGAGTTGTTCCGAACCAAAGGGCACGTTCCCACGCGTTACTCACCCGTCTGCCGCTGACACCCGAAAGTGCCCGCTCGACTTGCATGTGTTAGGCCTGCCGCCAGCGTTCGCTCTGAGCCAGGATCAAACTCTCAAGTTGAAGAAGTTTGATCTCGACTTAATCTCAACGCAAATTGACAGAAGTCACATCACATCCCCAGCGTTTCCACCAGGAATGGGTGTCTTCAAAACGTTAAGACAGTCGACGCTTCTCTTTTGAACCAAGTTGCCTCAGCTCACGCAAGAACGCCGCCGTCCACGTTTCTCTTCCCTCTCTCAACAATGTCAAAGAGCATGACACCAAACGGTGTCGAAACCTTCAGGAAGCCAATGCACCCGCTGCCGGTCTGAACCGGCGCTGGGCGCCTGCCTCTTCAGGAAGTCCCGGAAACCAGCGCCTCAGCGCCCGCTCCGTTGATGAACCTGATTTAAGTTCATCCGCTTCCTATGTCAACACCGAAAATGAACTTTTTTCATTTCGTTTTCGGAGCCGGTTCAAACACCAGGGTTTCCCCTTGAAGGATGATCGGCGGCCGCTCGCGCAGCCATGACAATGTCAGAGGAACCAGTGTGCCTGATGGCGGAGGTTCATGAGCGGGACCACCTTAAGGGCCGGTCCGTCTCTCAAACGCGACAAAGCCCCGAGGGGCTCATGTCATTGGCTGTCTGAAAGAATCCCGTAACCGCGTCTCGAAAGGCGCCTTTCGTTGCCGGGACGGTTCTTATCTCAAATCCCGATCAATTCGTCAAGCGGCTTTTGCCATCTTTCTTCAATCGACCTTCGAGCGGTCTGCCCCAGATGGGAGGCACCGATGGATTGCGCAAGGGGGTGCCTGCGATGGGCGGCTCCGGAGTAGGGGACCTGTTGACGTCCCCAGCCGATCCGTTCGATATAAAGAACAGCTCCGCTTGCAGCGAGGTCGCCCCATGCTAGCTTTCCCCCTCTCCCGCCGTGGCTTCATGGCTGGATCGCTTGCCGCCGGTGCGGCTTTGCACACCAAAGGCGCCTTCGCTCAAGGGACTGAGCGGCGAGGAGGCGTGCTCGTGGTGGCCGCCGATTCCGAGCCCCGCAATCTCAACCCCGCCATCGTGGCTTCGAACGGCGTGTTCTATGTGGCCAGCAAGGTGATCGAGCCCCTGGCCGAGATGGCCTATGGCGGCAACGGCCTCGTGCCGCGCCTCGCCACCGCCTGGGAGGGGTCGCCGGACGGACGCTCGGTGCGCTTCACCTTGCGCGAGGGCGTCACCTGGCACGACGGCAAGCCCTTCACCTCGGCAGACGTGGCCTTCTCGGCCCTGCAGGTCTGGAAGCCCCTGCAGAACCTCGGACGCGTGGTCTTCAAGGATCTCGAGGCGGTCGACACGCCGGATGCCCGCACCGCCATCCTGCGCTTTGCGAACCCGACGCCGTTCCAACTCATCCGCAATGCGCTGCCCGCGCTCACCTCCGTGCTGCCGCGCCACCTCTATGAGGGCACGGACATCAACGCCAATCCCGCCAACACGAAGCTCGTGGGCACGGGACCATTCCGCTTCGTGGAGCACCGCCCGGGACAGTTCTACCGCCTGGAGCGCAATCCCTCCTATTGGGAGGCGAACCGGCCGCTTCTCGATGGGATCGTCTATCAGGTGTTGCCCGACCGCGGCGCAATCGCGGCGGCCCTCGAAGCGAACCAGATCCAGCTGGCCGCCTTCTCGGCCGTGCCGCTCGCCGATCTCGAACGCCTCGGTAAGGTGCCGGGCGTGAAGGTGATCCCCGAGGGCTACGAGGGTATCACCTACCAACTCACCGTGGAGATCAACCACCGCCGGCGCGAGCTCGCCGATCCGCGCGTGCGCCGCGCCATCGCGCACGCCATCGACAAGCGTTTCGTGGTCGACACGATCTTCTTAGGCTACGCCAAGCCCTCCAACGGGCCGATCCCCGCTTTCGACAAGCAGTTCCACCTGGCGCAGACCGGTGCGCCGGATTTCGACGTGCGCAAGGCCAACGAACTCCTCGATCAGGCGGGCTTCCCGCGCGGCGCCAACGGCACGCGCTTCCAGCTGCGCCTCCTGCCCGCGCCCTGGTTCGAGCAGACGCGCCAGTTCGGCGATTATCTGCGCCAGGCGCTTCGCGCCGTCGGCATCGACGCGCAGATCGTCAACAACGATGCGGCGGCCCATACCCGCGCGGTCTACACCGATCACGCCTTCGACCTGGCCGTCGGATCGCCCGTCTATCGCAATGATCCCGCGATCTCGACCACGATCCTCTACCAGGGCGGCCTGCCGCCGGGCGTGCCGTTCTCGAACCAATACGGCTACAGCAGCCCTGCCATGAACGACCTCATCGCCGAGGCCGCGGTGGCCATCGACGACGCGGAGCGCACGCGGCTCTACAACGATTTTCAGAAGCTCGCCGGCGAGGACGTGCCCCTCGTCCATGTGGCGGAGTTCACCTTCATCACGGTGGCCCGCGACAGCGTGCGCAACGTCGCTAACAACCCGCGCTGGGCCACCTCCCATTGGGCGGATACGTGCCTCGCCTCGTAGCCGCCTTGCCCTGACGCCATGCGCGCGCTCCGGCTGATCGCGGCGCGGCTCGCCGCTGCCGTGCCGACGGTGGCGCTCGTGTCGCTTGGCACCTTCCTGCTGCTCGAAGTGGCGCCGGGCGATGCCGCCGACGCCTATCTGGCGCAAACCGGGGGGGATGCGGGCTTCGCCGGGGCGCTGCGCGAGCGGCTGGGCCTCACCGGCACGACACCGGAGCGGCTGCTGCGCTACTACACAGGCTTGCTCCAGGGCGATCTCGGCACCTCGGCGGTATTCAGCCGCCCGGTCTTTGCGGTGATCCTCGAGCGGCTCCCCACGAGCCTTCTGCTGATGGGGAGCGCCGTGGCCTTCGCGGCGGTCCTCGGCTCGCTGCTGGGGCTTCTCGCCGGTGCGCGGCCGCGGGGCTGGCGCGATCAGGCCATCACCGTCGTGACCCTCGGCCTTCTCGCCATGCCGAATTTCTGGCTCGCGCTGCTGCTCGTCCTCTGGTTCGGGGTGCGCCTCGCCTGGTTTCCCATCAGCGGCCTGCAGAGCCTCGGGGTACCGAAGGAGGGGCTGGCCGCCGCCCTCGACGTGGCGCGCCATCTCGTGCTGCCCACCATTGCGCTCGGCGCCGGCTATCTTGCGCTCTATGCCCGAACCTTACGTGCCGGCATGGTGGAGGCCTGGCGGGCCGATCATGTGCGCGCCGCACGCGCCCGGGGGCTGACGCGGCGGCGCGTGGTCTGGCGGGCCGTAGCGCGGCCGGCGCTCCTGCCTGTGGTGGTGTTGCTCGGCCAGCAGGCGGGAACCCTCTTCGGCGGCAGCGTGGTGGTGGAGAGCGCCTTTGGGATCCCCGGCCTCGGGCGCCTGGCCTACGAGGCCGTGGCCGGACGCGACACGCTTCTCCTGGCCGGAATCGTGCTCGCCGGCACCGTGATGGTGATCCTCGCCAATCTCCTCGTCGATCTCGTGCTCGTGCGGCTCGACCCGCGCATCGGAGCCGCCGGTGCTTGAGGGCGCGCTCCGCTTCGCCCGCACCTGGGAAGGCGCGCTCGGCCTGCTGCTCCTGATTTTGGGAGCGGCGGTTGCCCTCCTGGCGCCCCTGCTGGTGCCCGGCGATCCCCTCGAAATCGCGGGCCGTCCCTTGACGCAGCCGCTGGCCAATCCGGCCCTGCCCCTCGGCACGGATCGGCTCGGGCGCAACATCCTCGCGGGCCTCCTCTACGGCGCCCGCTCGACCCTCGCGACCGCCGGCGCCGTTGCGCTGATGGCGCTGGCGCTGGGCGCTGCGGTCGGCACGCTCGCGGGCTACGTCGGCGGGATCGTGGACGAAGCGCTGATGCGCGTGGCGGATGCGATCCAGACCGTGCCGGCCTTCGTGCTGGCCCTCGCCCTCGTGAGCGTGCTCGGCCCCTCCCAGACCACGGTGGTGCTGGCGCTCGCCGCCGGCGCCTGGACGGCACCGGCCCGGGTGGTGCGGGCGCAGGTGCTCTCCCTCAAATCCCGCGCCTTCGTCGAAGCCTCGCGGCTCTTCGGGCGCTCGCCCGTCGCGGTCGCCTTCGACGTGGTGCTCCCGAATGCCCTCGGTCCCCTCATCGCGCTCGCGGCCGTGATCGTCGCCAATGCGATCCTCCTCGAAGCGGCGCTCGCGTTTCTGGGGCTCGGCGACCCGAATGCCGCGAGTTGGGGCGCCATGATCGCGGAAGGGCGCACGGTTCTGCGCACGGCCCCGCATGTGATCGTGGCGCCGGGATTGGCCGTGATGGTGACCGTGCTGGCGGTGAGCCTTTTAGGCGAGGGGCTGTCGCGGGCGCTCGAAGTGAGCGAATAAGGGTTAAGGATTAGGGGGAATACGCAATGGCGGATCAGGTCGAAACCTTGCGGGCCGAGCTCGAAGCGGCCTTTCAGGGGAGGGCGCATCTCTACCGGGTGTTCCTCGACGAACTCGAAGCCGAGGTGGGATTGGAGCGGGCCACCGCCATGATGGAGCGCGCCCTCGTGCGACGGGGCGAGGAGGTGGCAGCCGTCCTTTTCCGCGGCGTGCCCGCGGACCCCAAGGCGGTGGGCGCCTGTTTCCTCGCCGTCAGCCCCGATGGCGGGCGCATGTACCCGCACGAGCGGGAGGAGAGCGAGGACGCTCTGGCGATCCGCGTCCATCGCTGCCCCCTGAAGGATGCCTGGACCGGAGCGGGCCTGCCGCCCGAGCGGGTGGCCCTGCTCTGCCGGATCGCGGGCGCCTTCGACAAGGGGTTGTTCGAGGCCGCAGGCGTCGGCTTCTCGAACGAAACCTGGAGCGAAGCGCGCGGCGGCGGATGCTGCTGGATCCGCCTCGACCGCGCCGCCTGATGCTTCAAGCCGCCACCGCCGTTCTCGATTGGCTCGGCATCGTCGTTTTCGCCATCTCCGGGGCGCTCGTCGCCTCGCGCAAGCAGATGGATCTCGTCGGCTTTGCGCTCCTCGGCACGGTCACGGGCATCGGCGGCGGAACCTTGCGCGACCTGCTGCTGGGCCAAACGCCGGTGTCATGGGTCCGGGAGCCGACGCCGCTCATCGTCTGCGTGCTCGTCTCCTGCGCGGTGTTCTTCACCGCCCATCTGCCGCAATCCCGCTACCGGGTGCTGCTCTGGTTCGATGCGCTGGGATTGGCGCTCTTTGCCGTCACGGGCGCCGAGAAGGCTCTGATGGTGGGAGCGGGGCCCGTGGCGGCGGTGGCCATGGGTGTGATTACCGCCACCTTCGGCGGCGTGATCCGCGACGTGCTCGGCGGCGAGAGCCCGGTGGTCCTCAGCCGCGAGGTCTACGTGACCGCGGCCCTGCTCGGAGCGGCGGTGTTCGTCGCGCTCGCGGTCGCCGGTCTCTCGCGGGAGATCGCCGGCGCCACGGGCTTTGTCGCGGCGCTCGCCCTGCGGGGGGCGGCGCTGCACTGGGGTTGGTCGCTCCCGCGCTATCGTCCCCGTCCGGGACGGCACCCGGACGAGATCCCACGGCGGGAGAAGCGTCCCTGATGCGGGCCTAGTTCTGCGGCCAGCGGTTCCAGCCGCCCCGGGTGGCGCAGTTCATGGGGTCGCGCTCCTGCGTGCGCTGCACTAGGGGTTCGCGGCTGCCCCAGGCATGCTGGATCTGCGGGCCGGGCAAGTCGGCGATCTCGCGCAGGATCTTGGTTTTCACGGCTTCCGCGAATTGCTGCCGCTCGCGCACCGGCACCAGGAAAGCGCCCGCGCCGCCGATCACGCAATCCTGATAGTAGTGATCGAGATTCTCCATGTCGCCGAAGCCTGTCGGGCGCTTCAGCATCAGGGGCAGGCCGTTGATGATCACGCCCTTGGCCACCGCCTCGTCCCGGGCAAGGTTGGGGGGGCGCCCGCTGCTGTTCGGCCCGTCGCCCGATACGTCGATCACCTGCCGCAGCGGCTCGACCGGCGCCTCGTTGAGGAGCCGCAGGCTGTAGTCGATGGCGCCCGATATCGAGGTTTGGAAAATGCGTCCGATCGGCTCCCTGGCGAGGCGTTCGGCGAATTCCGCGGCGCCCTCGGCGCTCTCCAGCACGGTCCAGGGCACCACCACCTTCTGCTCGCCGACGCCCGACCATTCCATGTAGGCCACGGCCACCTTGCCGAGCATCCCGCCCCGGATCGCCTCGTGGACGAGCGGCGAGCGGAAGGCCTCCACGAAGCCCTGGCGTTGCAGTTCCTGCTCCTCCGGATCCATGGAGCGCGACACATCGACGGCGAGAACGAGGGCGAGATCAACCTCCGGCTTCGCGCTGGCCGGAGCTGCGGCGAGCAGCAGAAAGCTTAAGGCCAAGCTCGCGAGGGGGCGGGCACGCTTGAACATGCAAGAACTCCCGTGATCGTGCCCCGCACAAAACAAGTGGGACCCTTGAGGCTCAAGGCAAGCACCCCCAGCTACGTTTGGCCTGCCGAATCGAGCCGGCCTGGGGAAGCTCGCAGGGCAATACGTGCCGAATCGAGCCAGCCCGGGATGCTCCCCGGTGGGGCAAAGCTCGCGGAGCTGAACCCGATCCGCCGCGAGGCGTTCACGGCCTGACCCCACCAACCCGGAGTGCCGCCATGAGTAACCTGCTCAGAATCCTGCTCGCGATCCTGCTGCCGCCGGTCGGCGTCTTCTTCACCGTGGGCCTCGGCGGCCAGTTCTGGCTCAACATCCTCCTGACGATCTTCGGGTACATTCCCGGCATCGTTCATGCCGTGTGGATCATCGCCCGGCGATCCGACCGCTACGAGCGCCTGCGCTGAGGCCTGGCGCGTACGCCGGTTTTCCCTGCGCCAGCCCGGGGAACGCCTGCGCTGAGGCCTGGCGCGTGCGCCGGTCCCCCTAAGCTAACGCAGGAACGGGTTGGAGACCCGCTCCTCGCCCACCGTGCTCGCGGGGCCGTGGCCCGGCAGGAAGGCGACATCGTCGCCGAGAGTTAAGATCTTCTCCTTGATGGAGCGGATGAGCGTCGCGTGGTCGCCGCCGGGCAGATCGGTGCGGCCGATGGAGCCGCGAAACAGCACGTCGCCCATGAGGACAAAACGCTCCTCGGCCTGAACGAACACCACGCTGCCCGGCGAATGGCCCGGGCAATGGAGCACGGAGAACGTCACCTCGCCCACGCTCACCGCATCGCCCTCCGCGAGCCAGCGGTCCGGCGTCACCGCCCGCACGCCGGCGATGCCGAAGGAGCGGGCGGTTTCAGGCAAGCGCTGGAGGAGAAAGAGGTCGGCCTCGTGGGGGCCCTCGATCGGCACCGCAAGGGCGGCTTTCAGCTCCGCGGCGCCGCCCGCATGGTCCACATGGCCATGGGTGAGCAGGATCCGTTCCACCGTCACGCCGGTCTCAGCGATGGCAGCCTGGATGCGGGCGACATCGCCGCCGGGGTCGATCACGGCGGCCCGCTTCGTGGCCTCGCACCAAAGCAAGGTGCAGTTCTGCTGAAAGGGCGTGACCGGGATGATCGCGGCGCGGAAGCGGGGCATCGGGTTCTCTTTTCGTCGAAGACCCCTCTACCGCCTTGATCAGGAAAAGCCAGGGCGCTTGACGGTGGGCAGCCCGGCCCTCCTATGGGCGAATGGCGGCACGAACTCCCACAGTCTCAGACCGGCACCTCGTTCTTGTGGGCGCCGGCCACGCCCATGTGGAGGTGCTGCGGCGCTTCGGCATGAATCCGCTGCCGGGTCTGCGCCTCACGCTTCTGACCCGCTCCCGGCACACGCCTTATTCCGGGATGCTGCCCGGCTATGTGGCGGGTCACTACCGCTTCGACGAGACCCATATCGACACCGAGCCTCTGGCACGCTTCGCCGGGGCCGAACTCGTGCTCGACGAGGCGGTGGGGCTCGATCTGACGGCGAGGCGCGTCCTGCGCCCGGATGGCGATCCGATTCCCTTCGATGTCCTCTCCCTTGATATCGGCTCGACCCCGAACACGCCGGCGGTCCCCGGCGCGTCCGAGCATGCGCTGCCGGTCAAGCCCATCGACGGCTTCCTGCGGCGCTTCATGAGCCTGCGTGAGAGGGTGCTCGAATGCGGCGGCGACACCGCGATCACCGTCGTGGGCGGGGGCGCGGGCGGCGTCGAATTGCTGCTCTCGCTCGAGCGGCGCCTGCGCTCCGATCTTGCCGCCCGGGGGCACGATCCCGTGCGGCTCGGGTTCACCCTCGTGACCCGCTCCGGCACGCTGCTGCCCGAATTGCCGAAGCGCGTGCAGGCGCGGTTCGCTGGCCTTATGGCGGCGCGCGGCATCCGGGTCGTGACGGACGCATCCGTGGAGCGCGTCACCGAGCGCGGCGTCGAGACGGAGGGCGGATCGACCTTGCCGGGGCGCGAGGTTCTCTGGACCACGGAAGCCATGGCGGCGCCTTGGCTCCGGGGGACGGGATTGGCGCTCGACGGGCGCGGCTTCGTCCAGGTGGCGTCAACCCTGGAGAGCGTTTCCCACCCCCGCGTTTTCGCAGCCGGCGACGTGTCGAGCTTCGCGCCGCGTCCCTTGCCGAAAGCAGGCGTGTTCGCGGTGCGTCAGGGGCCGGTGCTGGCCAGCAATCTCCGCCGCGCGGCGCTGGGGCAGGCCCTTAAGGCCTACCGCCCCCAGCGCCACTGGCTCGTCCTCATCTCGACGGGCGAGCACTACGCCATCGGCGCACGCAGCGGGGTAGGGTTCGAGGGCGGTTGGGTGTGGACCCTGAAAGACTGGATCGACCGCCGCTTCATGAGCCGTTACCGCGACCTTCCCGCCCCTCACTCGGCCGCTTGACGAGCGGGCCGCTGCGCTCGCTTCCCAGTCGGCCACTTAATGAGCGGGCTTCCGCGCCCGCTCCTGGGCTTCGAGCGCCAGTCGGCTCACGGTGAAGACGTGGGCCTGCGGCATCGCGGTTTCGGTTCGGTCGCGCACATCGTCCATGAAGGCGCGGAAATAGGTGAGGGGCTGCCCCTCGCAAGGGATGTGCCGCGTGCCCGTGCGGTCCACGAGGAAGAGGTGGTCCTTGCCGGGGCGTCCGTCGATATCGACGTATTTGCGCAGCTCGATCGTGCCCTCGGTGCCCATGATAAAGAGCCGACCGTCGCCCCAGGTCGGCAGGCCGTCCGGCGTGAACCAGTCCACGCGGATATAGCCCGACGCCATGCCGCTGCGAAGCAGGATCTCGCCGAAATCCTCGAAACGCGGGCTTGCGGGCGTGGCGCGGTTCTCCGCCGTGCTGGCGACGATCTCGCCATCGGTCGAGCCGGTGAACACCAGGAACTGATCGATCTGATGCGAGGCGATATCGACCAGGATGCCGCCGTAATAGGCCGTATCGAAGAACCAGTCCGGCCGTAGGGCAGGGTTGAGGCGATGGGGCCCCAAGCCCACGGTCTGGATCACGCGGCCGATGGCGCCTCCGCGGGCGAGACCCAGCGCCATGCCCGTGGAGGGCGTGAGAAAGCGCTCGGTGAAGCAGATCGAGAAGATCCGACCGGTTTCGCGCACAGTACGTTCGACCGCTTCGAGCCCCTCGCGTGACACGATGCCGGGCTTGTCGACCATCACGTCCTTGCCGCGGCGCATGGCCTCGACCGCGATGGCAGCCCGGTCCGCCGGCACGGCGGCCGAGACGATGGCCTGGACCGAGGGATCGTCGAGGAGCGCGTCCCGGTCGGCCACCTCCGGGATGTCGGGGAAGCGTTCGCGAAAGCCCTCGCGCACGCGCTCGTCTGTGGTCTGCGGCCAGAAGCCGGCGCAGGTGGCGCCGGCGGCGAGCAGCTCGCGGGTGAGATCGTAGATGTGGCGGTGATCGAGGCCGATGACGGCGAAACGCATGGTCAGGTCCTTATGAGCGCCAGCGATGGAGGTTCTGGGCCACGAAGGTATCGTCGGCCCATTCGGGATAGGTGGCGTAAAGCCGGTCGATCTCCTGCCCCTGACCAGGGCTCAGGGTTTCGTGCGGATCGAGGCAGGCGATGGAGCGCATGAGGCCCTGGCGACGTAGAACCTCGTGGCAGCCCGGAATGCAACCCGCGAAATTGTGCGGCACGTCGAAGATCACGTTGTTGCAATCCGTGACCATGGCGTCGAGCGCCAGGATGTCCGGCGGAATCGGGCCTGCCTCCACGGCAGCATGGAGCTGCTTCAGGAGCGCGACGGCGCTTGAGGTCCACACGCTCCAGTGGCCGAGCAGGCCCCCGCGAAAGCGTACCACGCACTCGCGCCCACCTGCGCGGATACGGAAGGGCGTCACGAGATCGGAGACGATGTGATCGTCATTGCCGGTGTAGAGGGTCACGCGGTCCTCGGCGCCCGCCTGCACGATCCCGAAAGCCACATCGAGGGTGCCGTAGCGGTTGAAGGGCGCGACCTTCACGGCCACCACGTTCTCGATTGCCGCAAAGCGGGCCCAGAAGCTTCGAGACAGCGGGATGCCGCCCACGGCCGCTTGCAGATAGAACCCGATGAGCGGCATCTCGGCGGCGACCGCCGTGCAGTGCTCGATCAACTCGTCCTCGCTCGCGCCCCGCATGGTCGCGAGCGAGAGCAGCACCGCGTGGTAGCCGAGCGAGCGGGCGATGCGGGCTTCCCGCACGGCCTGCTCGGTTCGCCCGATCGCGCCCGCCACCATGACGAGGGGGCGGTCGGTCCAGCCCTGCGCGGTTTCCATGGCGAGCGACAGCACCGGCTCGTAGAGGCCGACATCGCGGATGGCGAATTGCGTCGAATGCACGCCGACCGCCAATCCGCCGGAGCCCGCGTCGATGTAGTAGCGCGCCAATGCCCGCTGCGATTCGCGGTCGAAGTTGCGCCGCTCGTCGAGTGCCAGCGGATGGGCGGGGATCACCGTGCCGCGGCGCAGGAGGTCGCGCACGGGCGCGGGCAGATCGCTGTGGTGGAGGCGGTTCATCTAAGACAGTTCCGGTCCGGCGAGGGCGAAGATGGCGCCCGGGTCGTCGAGCCCAGGCACGGTGCCAAGGGTCATGCGCGCGAAGCCGCGCTCGCGCACCGCGTCGTGGGCTTCGAGCCAATCCGTGATCGTGCGATGCGCGTCAGGCACATCGAGGATCACGGGTGGTCCGAGACCGGCGATGCGGCTCAGAAGCGCAAGGGCGATGCTCACGTTTTCGGCGACCACCGGGCCAGCCTGCGCGGTCTTGCGGCCGGGGCGACCAAGCGCATAGCCGACGAGGCGCCCATCCTGCTCCGCCACGCAGGCGTGATGCGGCACGCGGGTGCGGAGATAGCGCAGGGTCGCGGCGCGATCCGTGCGGGTGCGGGGCGCGTCGAAAGCACATACGGCCGAGAGGTCGCTCTCCTGCATCGCGCGGATCGTGCAGCCCCGTGGCGGAGCGAGGGGAGCCGGCGCGCGCTCGAGGCGCCAGCGGGAGATCGGGTAGAGGTCGCGGAACCCCTGCGGCAGATAGACGGGCCGGCCGAGCTCGGTTGCGTCGAGGCCCGGCACCGCGCCGCTTGCCTGGACAGCCTCCACGCAGCGCCTCAGCAGCATGGTTCCAAGCCCCCGGCGCCGATGGCGGCGCGCCACGAGCACCATGCTGATCCAGGAGACCTGAGGTCCCTGCGGCAGCACGAGGGAACTGGCGGCCCAGGCGCCGCCTGCCTCCTGCAGCCCATAGGCCTCGCCGCGGCCCAGCATAAAGCGCCAATCCTCCACGGTCTGGTTCCAGCCCGCTTCTTCGGACAGCGCCATGGCAGCCTCGGCATCCTCCGGCCGCATGCGATGAAGCGCGAGATCGTTCACGACCTCAGGAGCGCCCATCCCGCGCCTCCCCGGCGTCGAGATCACCGCACGCGAGGCATTCGCCTGCGAGAGGCCGCCTAGTATCGCCCATCCCGCACCTCGTAATGCGTGGGCTTGTTGAGGGTCGGCATGGCGCGCATGAGCCAATCGGCGGTCCACTCCATCATGGTGAGGAGCGGCACGCGGGGATAGCCGAGTTCCGCGTTCATGCGGCCGGCATTGTTGAGCCATCCCACCGCGCTCTCGGTGCCGACGAGTTGAGGCTCGCGGTCCATCATTCGCCCGAAGGTTTGCGCGAGCCAGCGCACGCTCACGGTCTCGGGGCCGGTGACGTTGAGGGGGCTCGTGGGTGCAGTGGCATGGCGCAGGCAGCGCAAGGCCGCCGCATTGGCATCCCCCTGCCAGATCACGTTCACATGGCCCATGGAGAGATCGAGGGGCACGCCGTCGCGGACTTTGAGGGCCACGTCGTGGAGCACGCCATAGCGCATGTCGATGGCATAGTTGAGCCGGATCAGCCGTCCTGGCGTGCCGTGCCGGTTGGAGAAGTGCTGGAACATGCGTTCGCGCCCAAGGCACGAATAGGCGTAGTCGCCGGGCGGCGGCACCGCCTCCGTGTCCTCGCTCGCGCCGCCGCTGTCCACCGGCACGAAGGGGTACACGCAGCCGGTCGAGAAGGCGACGATGCGGGAGGCCGCGAAGGTCTCGGCTACCATGGCGGGCACCTGCACGTTCATGGCCCAGGTCAGAGGCTGCTGGCCCGTGGAGCCGAACTTCATGCCGGCCATGAACACCACGTTGGGGCAGCGCGGCAGCGCCGCCAGCGCGCCGCGATCGAGGAGGTCGCAAGGGATGGTCTCGACGCCCGCCGTCTCCAGCACTTGGCGGGAGCGTGGATCGGAGAAGCGCGCGACGCCGATGACGCGGCGCTCTGGGGCTGCCCGTTTGGCCATGCGCGCCAGCGTCGGGCCCATCTTGCCGGCGACGCCGAGGATCAGGATGTCGCCGGGCGCCTGCGCGAGATCGGCCACGAGATCCGGCGTCGGCTCGGTCATGAAGTTTTCGAGCTCCTCCACGGAGCCGAAGCGGGTGGGGAGTTTCATGCGGGGGCTCCGAGGGGTTCTGGGGCGCCGATACGTTCGCGTGGGGCTGCCGGCATCGGCCGCATGGCGGCGAACGCGAGCGGCGCATCGACGGCAAAGCCGGGGCAGGCGAGGGAGGCGGTGGCGATGCGGCCTTCGCGGATGCGCAGCCGCACGGGGCCCGAGGGTGGGCGCTCGTAGAGCGCGAGATGCGCGGCGAGGAATGCGTCCTGCTCGCTAGCCGGCGCGAAGCTCATGCCGTCGATGAAATGGTGCGCGTTGCGCTCCACGTGGTCGAGGCCCAGGAGCGAGACGAGGGCGGTGTCCTGCTGGAGGGCGACGCCCGGCCAAACCGTGAGGTCTTCGCCCGAGAGGAAGGCGCGCGGTCGCTCCGCATCGCGGTTCAGCATCGCGGCGCGGGCGGCGTTGAGAATCGATTTGTAGAGGCCCTTGCAGAGCTTGCTCGACACGCCCGTGTAGCCGAGCGCCAGCGCCGTCGGGAACGCCGACACTTCACCATCGGACTCGTCGATGATGAGCGACCGCTCACGGGCAAGCGCCTCGACGGAACGGCTCAGGGCCACGGAGCGCTTGATGGGCTGCTCGATGTAGAGCGTCGCCGCGACCAGCCGGCGCAGGGCTGGGGTTTCGGCCATCCGGCGCCAGAGTTCCGCGATGCCTTCCACATCCTCGTATTGCTCGTTGCCGTCGAGCGTGACCCGGTAATCGCCCGCTTCGCGGTCGAGCACCGCGGCGATGCGGGTGAGGCGGTCGAGATCGGCCGCCACGTCGCCCATGACCTTGAGCTTGTAGAAGCGCCCGCGGTAATGGCGCGCGACCTCCTCCAGGGTTTCCGGCAACCCGTCGTTCACGCGCTCGCCGGGTTGCTGGTCGGAGGCGACGATCGGGTCCACGAGCCCCACCGTGTGGCGCACGGCAATCGAGGAGCCGAGGCGCAGGGTGGCGAGAAAGGCGGGAAGGTCGAAGCCGGCGAGATCGGGTGCGACCGGCGTCGGACCCAAGCTGGCAAGGTTGCGCCCGATCATCTCGGGAAACGAGACGCCGAGGGCGCGGCCGAGCGCATCCAGTACCGCCCGTTCGAGGAGAGCGGGGCCATAGGACGCAATCAGCGGATTGAGCCCAAGGGCTTTCGCGCGGCGCATCTGGTCCGGGTAGGTATCGGCAAAGAGGGCGAAAGGCGTGGCGAGGCCGCGGGCGCGATAGAGTTCCTCGGCAAGGCTGAGGGATTGGCGCAACTGGTCGTGGTTCTGCGCATCCGTGAGGGCCGGGTTCTTGTCGAACCACTTGGCGCCGAGCGACTCGGCGGCAATGCCGGTTTCCGTACGCCCGTCTTCGAGCGCGATCCGCACGCGCAATACGGCCTGCGCGGCATGGGTGATCGTGGTGATCCCGAACCGGAACGGGAGGCGCAGCGCCACGTCGCGCTCGTAGCGCTCGACGTCGAGGAGGCGGATGCGGGGCGCCTCGCTCATCGCAGGCCCTCCAGGATGCCGGCCACGTAGCCGATGGAGCGTGCCGCACAGGTGGGTCCGTCCGGCACGTAGTCGAACGGCTCCATGGCGAGCCAGCCGTCGTAGCCGGTGCGCTGGAGCGCCGCGAGGATCGGCGTGAAGCGATCCTCCCCCTGTCCAGGGCCCCGCCGGTTGCGGTCGTTCAACTGCACATGGGCGACGAGGCCTGTGGGCATCCAGCGCTCGATCAGGGTATCCACGGGCTCGGCTTCGGACGCCCCCGCCGCCGATGTATCGATCATGGTGCGCAGGGCCGGGCTGCCGATCCGCTCCACGATGGCGGCGGCTTCCGCGACCGTGTTGACAAAATTTGTCTCACGTTGTGCGAGCGGTTCGACGCAATAGACGACCCCCGCCCCCGCCGCTTCCGTCGCGACCGCGGCCCAGGCCTCGATGCCGCGCTCCGCCGAGCCCGCGGGGTCCGCCGCGTCGAGGCGGCGCTGAGCCGGGGAGCCGTGCACGAGATAGGTGCCGCCGAGATCGGCGCAGAGACCGACGAGGCGGCGCATCACGTCGATGGTTTTCGCCCAGACCGCCCGGTCGTCCGTTGTGATCGACAGTCCCTGCGGCGCCACTAACAGCCAGTGCAAACCGCAGATTTGCAGCCCGTGCGCGGCGGCGGCACCCCGAATCGCCGCCCTTTCGGCCGCCGGCATGCGGTAGGCCTCGTCGGCCAAGGTGAAGGGCGCGACCTCCAGTCCGTGGTAGCCGAGACCCGCCGCAACGGCGCATTGCCGCTCGAAGGGCAGGTCCCGTAGCACCTCGTTGCACAGCGCCAGCTTGCTCATGGGCAATCTATCATCGGACCCGACAACCTCCGGACGGGGTCGTGGCCCCGAAGCACCCTTGACGGAAGGAAATCACTGCCGGACAGTGTGAGTTGTCAGGACAACTTTGGTCAACTGGCGAATAATGGGAGGATCGCGTGCGTGCACTTTTCTCGGCCGTAGCCGCGGTAGCGGTTGGCCTCGTCTCCGGCGCCGCATCGGCGCAAACCAACTACCCCTGGAAGCCCGATCGGCCGATTACCCTCGTGGTGCCCTGGGCCGCTGGCGGCTCCACGGATCAGATGGCCCGCATCGTGGCTGCCGAGATCGAACCCGAACTCGGGCAGAAGGTCGTGGTGGTGAACCAGCCCGGCGCTTCGGGCTCGGTGGGAACGAAAGGCGTGCTCGAAGGCGCCAAGGACGGTTACACCTGGGCGGCGGGCGCTGCGGTCGATGTGGGCGGCTACAAGGTGCTGGGCCTCCTCGACAGCGAGCTGAAGGACTGGAACATGTTCTTCGCCGTGGCCAACGTGAACACCATCTCGGCCAATCCGAATGCCCCGTTCAAGGATTTCGGGCAACTGCTCGAGGCCATGAAGACCAACGGCAGGAACATCCCGGTGGCGACCGCAGGCCTCTCGTCGGCCGGCCACAACTTCATGGAATCCGTGCGCAAGGCCGCGCCCGGCACCGAATATCGCCACGTGACCTACGACGGCGGCAACCCGGCGGTGCTCGCCACCGTCTCGGGCGAGACGCAGGCCGCCGCCCAGCTCCTCGTCGAGATGTCGGAGATGATCAAGGCGAAGCGTCTGATCCCGCTCGCGGTGCAGGCCGACCGGCCCGTGACGCTGGAAGGCTACGGCGAGATCCCGCCGGTGACCAAGTGGCTGCCCAACATGCCGGCGCCGCTCAACTATTTCGGCATCTGGGCCCCGAAGGGCACGCCGGAGCCGATCGTCCAGACCATGGACATGATCTGGAAGAACAAGATCGCGAATTCGGAGGCGCTGAAGAAGTACGCGGCCTCCCGCGCGGCCCTGTTCACGCCGATCTCGGGCCAGCAGGCCCAGGACGAGGCCATGAAGATGACCCGCCAGACCGTGTGGCTCTACTTCGATGCCGGCAAGGCGAAGGTCTCGCCCGAGACCATCGGCATTCCGCGCCCGCAATAAGCTCGAGAGCGCGGCCGGAGCATCGCCCCGGCCGCGCTCTTTCCGGCGGAGATTGCCCATGAGCGAACCCAACGCCCCCTCGCTGATGCCCCATGAGGAGCCGCTCTCGCCACGGGCGGATCTCGGGGTGGCGGCAGCCTTTCTCGCCTTCAGCCTGACCATCGTCGCACTCGCCCTGCGCATGCCCCGCTTCGCCGAGCAGGGGGGCGAGATCTACACGGCGCCCGGACTGGTGCCCGCCTTCTATGGCGTGATCCTGGCGGCCTTGAGCCTGTGGCTCGGCTACCGGTCCTTGCAGCGGGGAGCGCTCAAAGGGGTGCAGGCGCGAGCCGCGGCCGATCCCGGCAACAGCACGACACGTCTCGCGATCGCCGCCGCGCTCGGCGTGCTCTTCGTGGTGGGGCTCGTCGGCAAGATGCCGTTCTGGCTGGCCGTCACCGTATTCGTCACGCTCTTCATCGTGATCTTCGAATGGGAGCCGGGGCTGCCGACAGGGCTCCGTGTTCGCCGCATCGCCACGGCCGTCATCCAGGCCTTGATCACCGGCCTCCTCGTGACCCTCGTCTTCCAAAAGATCTTCCTGGTCCGGCTTCCGTGAGCCGTCCGTCCGTCCTCTCACCCTGACGGCAGCGCCGCATGTTCGACAGCCTTCGCGAATTTGGTGGCGCCTTTGCGGGCCTGCTCACCCCCTGGGGCATCTTCAACGCGTTTTGGGCGACGTTCCTCGGCATCGTCATCGGTGCGCTGCCAGGCCTCACTGCCACCATGGGGGTGGCGCTGATGACGACGCTCACCTTCACGATGCCGCATGAGCAGGCAATCCTCGTGCTCGTGTGCATCTATGTGGGTGCGATCTACGGGGGCAGCCGTTCGGCGATCCTGCTCAACATTCCGGGCACGCCAGCCTCCGCCTGCTCGACGCTGGACGGCTTCCCGCTGGCGAAACAGGGGCTTGCCGGTCGGGCCATGGGCATCTCGACGAGCGGCTCCTGGCTTGGAACGCTCTTCGGCATCCTGTGCGTCGCGGCCCTGACGCCGGTGTTGAGCGACGTCGCGCTGCGCTTCCAGAGCTTCGAGTTCTTCTGGATCGCCGTGTTCGGCATCGTGATCGCGGGCACGCTCTCCGGCGGCGATCCGATCAAGGGCTACATGGCCGGGTTCTTGGGCCTCTTCATCGCCACCATCGGGCAGGAGCCGCACTACAACTACCAGCGCTTCGCCTTCGGGAGCACGGATCTCGCCGGCGGCATCGGTCTCTTGCCAGCGCTGGTCGGCGCCTTCGGCGTCGCGGAGGTGCTGCAATCCATGCGCGGCCCCGCCGCCAGGGCGATTTCGAACAAGATCGATTCCGTGATCCCGCGCATCGGGGACGTGCTGCGCCATCGCTGGACGATCCTGCGCTCGGGCGCCATCGGAACCTTCATCGGCATCCTGCCGGGCTTAGGGGAAGACACTGCCGCCTGGTCGTCCTACGCGGCGGCGCGGCGCGCCAGCAAGGAAAAGGAGAAGTACGGGAAGGGCTCGGTCGAGGGATTGATCGCAGCCGAAACGGGGGAGAGCGCCTGTGTGCCGGGGGCCCTCATCCCCGTCCTCACGCTGGCCGTGCCCGGTTCTGCGCCAGCCGCCGTGCTCATGGCCGCGATGATGATCCACAACATCAATCCCGGCCCGAACCTGATGCTACAGACGCCGCAATTCTTCTACCAGATTGTCGCGATGCTCGTGATCGCCGACATGGTGAAGCTGTTCTTCGGGCTCACCCTCGTGCGGCCGCTGCTGTGGATCCTGCTCGTGCCCCGCGAGCGGCTGATGCCGGTGGTATTCGTGCTCTGCACGGTGGGTGCCTTCGCGATTACGTCGCGGGTGTTCGACATCTACGTGATGCTGTTCTTCGGCTTCCTCGGCTTCGTGCTGCGCGAGTTCAAATTCCCGATGGCGCCGCTGATCCTCGGCCTCGTGCTCGGCGAGTTGCTGGAGAAGAACCTTACGCGCGGGCTCGTGCTCTCCGGCGGCGATCTCGCGCCGTTCTTCACGCGCCCCATCAGCGCCGTGATCGCTTTCGTAACGATCGCCTCGATCCTGTGGTCGGTTCCGGCCTTCAGCAACCGCGCGGCGGCGCTCTTCAGGCGCCGGCCCAAGGTGGCCGCGGGATCCGCTCCTTAAGGCGGATCAGGCACTCAGAGGCGGTCGGCGGCCTCGCCAGGGCTGCGCGCGCTCCAATTGGCCCGAAAGCGCGAGCAGGGTTGCCTCGGAGCCCGGCGGTCCTGCGATCTGCACGCCGATGGGCAAACCCTCGTGGCTCCACCCGAGCGGCAGGGAAGCCGCCGGCGTCCCTGCCGCGTTGTGCACGGCCGTGAAGGCGATCATCGGCGCCATGGCCGCGCGAAATGCATCGAGGGAGGCGTCCGTGGGCAGGGCCCCCAGAGGCAGGCTCGCGCGGGCGATGGTGGGCGTCAGCAGGATGTCGTGCCGCTCGAAGAAAGCTCCGAGGCGCCGGCCGATGCGGTGAAAAGTCTGCACGGCGCGGATGTAGTCTGCCGCCGCGGTCGCGCGGCCTGCTTCAGCGTAGGCCCAGGTCACGGGTTCGAAATCGTCCTCACTGAGGGAGCGTGAACCGGCGCGGTTGGCAATATTTGTCCACATGGAGGCCGCCATGATCGTGAAGAAGGCCCCTTCGAGCTCCTCGAACGAGATGTCGGGCTCGGCCTCCTCGACCCTGTGGCCAAGGCTCTCCAACAGGTGTGCCGCCTCCTCCAAGGCCCGCAGCACCGCCGGTTCCGGCTCGGGCCCCTGGCGCGGGCGGCGTTGAACGGCGATGCGCGATGGAGGGGGGTCGCGTTCAACGGCTCGCAGAAAGGGCACACCGGGCGGCGCGAGGCCATAAGGGTCGCCGGGCTCGGGCCCGCTCAGGGCATCGAGCAGGGCGGCGCTGTCTCGCACGGACAGCGAGACGCAAAGCTGCGTGCCCGCTCCCGCCAGCGTTTCGCCGATGGGTGCGAGGCTCACACGGCCGCGGGAGGGTTTGAGGCCGTAGAGGCCGCACAGGGCGGCCGGGATGCGGATCGAACCGCCTCCATCCGTGGCATGGGCCAGCGGCAGGGCGCGGGCGGCGACGAGCGCCGCCGAGCCGCCGCTCGATCCGCCGGGAGACAGGGCCGTGTTCCAGGGGTTGCGCACGGGGCCGCCGAAGCGGGGCTCGGTCGTCGGCGCGATCCCGAATTCGCTCGTCTTGGTGCGCCCGACGATGCGCAAGCCGGCCCGACGCATGCGGGCGACGGCGGCGCTGTCCGCGGCGGCCGGGGGGTCGCCGGCGAAAAAGGCCGAGCCGAGGCTCGTGGCCCAGCCCGCGCAGTCCGCCATCAATTCCTTGATCACGAAGGGCACGCCCGCAAACGGCCCCTCCGTGGAGGCGGCCGGCGGGCTCGCGACGATGCGGGTGAGGCTTTGCAGCTCGGGCTCGACTCGGGCGATGCGGGAGAGGGCGGCCGTGAGAAGCTCGTCGGCGGAGATCGCGCGTCGGCGCACGAGGGCTGCGAGGCCGATCCCGTCCTCGCTTTCGAACAGCGCTTCGATGTCCCCCGCCATGCGGCCCGCAACCCACACCCTGCCGGGCCGCTTGGGGGCGGCCTCGTTCCCCTGGCGCGATCGGGAGGACTCGGGAGGCGGGCGGCCTCAAGGGCCGCCTCGGGCTCTACTTCTCCACGAAGGCCTTCTCGATCACGAAATGGCCCGGCTCCGAGTGGTTGCCCTCGGTGAAGCCGCGCTCCTTCAGCATCACGCGCAGCTCCTGGAGCATCGCGGGGCTGCCGCAGAGCATCACGCGGTCGTCCTCGGGGCTGAGCAGCGGCAGGCCGATCTCGGCGTGGAACTCCTCCGTGCCGAGCAGCTCCGTGATGCGGCCGCGGTTGCGGAAGGGCTCGCGGGTCACGGTGGGGAAGTAGATCAGCTTGCTCTGAACCTCTTCGCCCAGGAACTCGTGCTGGGGCAGATCCTTGGTGAAGAACTCGCCATAGGCGAGCTCCGCCACCGTGCGGCAGCCATGGACCAGCACCACCTTCTCGTAGCGCTCGTAGGTCTCCGGATCCTTCACGATGCTCAAGAAGGGCGCGAGGCCCGTGCCCGTGGAGAGCAGGTAGAGGTGCCGGCCCGGCAGCAGGTTGTCCTGGATCAGGGTGCCGGTGGGCTTGTTGTTGACCAGGATCTGGTCGCCCACCTTCAGGTGCTGCAGCTTCGAGGTGAGCGGACCGTCCGGCACCTTGATCGAGAAGAACTCGAGCTCGTCCTCGTAATTGGCGCTGGCCATGGAATAGGCGCGCAGCAGCGGGCGGCCCTCGACCTCGAGCCCGATCATGGCGAACTGGCCGTTGAGGAAGCGGAACGCCGGGTTCCGGGTCGTCTTGAAGCTGAACAGGGTATCGGTCCAATGATGGACGCTCAGCACCTGTTCGGTCACGAGATTGCTCATCGGGACTGGGCTCCTCCGCCACGCGAGGGCCTTATGCCCTGGGGCTGAAATTTGGCTTGGAATGGTCGAGGTTCTGGATATAACTAACTAGTTAATTAGGCAACGCCCCTCAAGGTTTCAGCACCCCGTGGGGTTTTAGGCGGTCTCACGATGGCAGCATTGCTCCTCCCGACCGGAGACGGCCGCTTGGTGCCCTATGAACTGGGCAGGACGCAAGCCATAACGCCTGCAGGGCCGCCCAGTTTCAACCGCATAGCCCTGGCGGCGGCCCATGTGGTCGCGGATCCCCTCGCGGACGTGGACCCCTGGCTCGGAGCCGCGGTCGATTGGGACGCCACCATCGCCTACCGCCATCACCTCTGGGGGCTCGGCTTCGGCGTGGCCGAGGCCATGGATACGGCCCAGCGCGGCATGGGGCTCGATTGGCCGACGGCGTTGGACCTCATCCGCCGCTCACTCGAAGCCACCCGCGGGGTTCCGGGCGCGACCGTCTATGCGGGAGCCGGCACCGACCACCTGCCCGGGGGCGTGCCGGCCACCCTCGACGAGGTGATCCGGGCCTACGAGGAGCAGATCGCGGCGGTCGAGGGGCTCGGCGGGCGCATCATCCTCATGGCGAGCCGGGCGCTCGCGGCCAGTGCCCGTTCGCCCGACGATTACGCCCGGGTCTACGACCGGATCCTGGGTCAGGTGCGCCAGCCCGTGATCATCCACTGGCTCGGCGAGATGTTCGATCCGGCGCTCCAGGGCTATTGGGGCCACGGGGATCACATGGCCGCCATGGAGGTCTGCCTCGATGTCATCGCGGCCAATGCCGCGAAGGTCGAAGGCGTGAAGATCTCGCTCCTCGACAAGGACAAGGAGATCGCCATGCGCCGGCGCCTGCCGCCGGGTGTACGCATGTTCACGGGCGACGACTTCAACTACGCGGAACTCATCGCCGGGGACGAGCAGGGCTATTCGGATGCGCTGCTCGGCATCCTCGATCCCATCGCGTCCGCAGCCTCCGCGGCCCTGACGGCGCTGGCGCGGGGCGACCGCGCCACCTTCGATGCGATCCTGGCACCCACCGTGCCGCTCTCACGGCACATCTTCCGGGCGCCGACCCGCTTCTACAAGACGGGCGTCGTGTTCATGGCCTACCTCAACGGCCATCAATCGCATTTCACCATGATCGGCGGCCAGCAGAGCGCCCGCTCCCTCGTGCATCTCGCCGAGCTGTTCCGCCTGGCCGACGCGGCCAGTCTTCTCGCCGACCCGGACCTCGCCACCGAGCGCATGCGGCGGGTGCTGCGCGTCCACGGGATCGAGGGCTGAAACGATGGGCGCCTCCGCTCGTCCGGCGCCTCAGGCCAAGGCCGCGAAGCCCGCCTCCCGCGACGCGGAAGCCACGCGCCTGCGCATCCTCGCTGCAGCGGAACTGGAATTCGCCCGCAAAGGCCTCGCAGGCGCCCGCGTCGACACGATCGCGGAGGAATCCGGCGCCAACAAGGGCATGATCTACTACTACTTCGACAACAAGGAAGAGCTCTACATCGCGGTGCTGGAGCGCGTGTACGCGGCCATGCGCCAGAGCGAGCGCGACCTTGCCTTCGAGCATCTGCCGCCGCTGGAAGCCATCCGCACCCTCGTCGAGTTCAAGTTCGACTACTTCGCCCAGAACCCCGCCGCGATCCGGCTGCTCACGGGCGAGAACCTGCAGGACGCCCAGTTCCTCAAGCGGTCCGAGCGGTTGCAGGATCTGCAGCATTCGCTCGTGGAAACGCTCGACCGCATCCTGAAAGCCGGCGCGAGCGCAGGCACGATCCGCTCGGGCGTCGACCCCCTGCAGCTCTACCTCTCGATCTCGGGCCTGAGCTTCTTCTACTTCGCCAATGCCGCAACCCTCACGACCTCGTTCGGCCGCGACCTCGCCGCGCCCGACGCCCTCGCGCAGCGCCGCGCGCATGTGGCCGAGGTGATCCTCTCCTATCTTCGTCCCGTTCAGCCCCCGGAGGCCCCATGAAGTTCGGCGATTACCCCAAGGTCGGCTCCCTCAACGGGGTGCAGGGCTTTCGCGACTACCTGGCGTCGGTCGGCGTCGACATGCCCTGCGACGACATCGTGGCGTCGGGTCCGACGTCGCCCCTCGCGCAGCCGATCACCTGCGACGGGCTCACCATCGGGCATCGCCTCGGCATCAATCCGATGGAGGGCTGGGACGGGGAGCTCGACGGCAATCCGAGCGAGAACACGCGGCGCCGCTGGCAACGTTTCGGCCTGTCGGGCGGCAAGATGATCTGGGGCGGCGAGGCCGTCGCCGTGCGCCCGGACGGACGCGCCAACCCGAACCAGCTCTATCTCGCGGATCACACCGAGCGGGGCATCGGCGAGCTGCGCGAGATCCTGATCCGGGCCCATCGCGAGGCGGTGGGCGATGATGCGGGCCTCGTCATCGGGTTGCAGCTCACCCATTCCGGCCGCTTCTGCAAGCCGTCCGATCACAAGCGCTTCGAGGCGCAGATCCTCTACAACCATCCGCTCCTCGACCGGAAGTTCGGCTACCCCGCCGAGAGGCCGGTGATGACTGACGACGAGATCCGCCGCCTCATCGAGGATTACGTGCGCGCCGCGAAGCAGGCGCAACGGCTGGGCTACGATTTCGTGGATCTGAAGCATTGCCACGGCTATCTCGGCCACGAGTTCCTGAGCGCCCATACGCGCCCCGGGCCCTATGGCGGCTCGTTCGAGAACCGCACGCGGTTCCTGCGCGAGATGGTGGAGGGCATCCGAGCCGAGGCCCCGGGGCTGAAGATCGGCGTGCGGCTCTCGGCCATCGACTTCGTGCCGTTCAAGCCTGATCCGGCGCGGTCCGTGCCGGGCGCGCTCGGCCCTGGTATCCCGGAGGACGTCTCCGCGTTGGGCCCCTACCGCTATGCCTTCGGGGCGGACGAGAGCAACCCGGTAGCGTGGGACCTTGCGGAGCCCAAAGCCTTCCTTGCGGTCATGCAGGAGTTGGGCGTGCACCTCGTCAACATCACGGCGGGGAGCCCCTACTACAATCCGCATGTGACGCGGCCCGCGCTCTATCCGCCCTCCGACGGCTACCACCCGCCCGAGGAGCCGCTTGTGGGCGTGATGCGCCAGCTCGAACTCGTGCGCGAGCTGAAGGCAAGCTTCCCCGATCTGCTCTTCATGGGCAGCGGCTACACCTATCTCCAGGAGTTCCTGCCCAATGTCGCGCAGGCGGTGGTGCGGCAGGGCTGGGTCGATATCGTGGGCCTGGGTCGCATGACGCTCGCCTACCCGGATCTGCCCCTCGACATCCTGTCCGGCCGCGGCGTGCAGAAGAAGCGCCTGTGCCGCACCTTCAGCGACTGCACCACGGCGCCCCGCAACGGGCTCGTCTCGGGCTGCTACCCGCTCGATGCCTTCTACAAGAAGTCCGACGAGGCGAAGCGTCTCGCCGCTATCAAGAAGCCGGCGCAGACCGCGTAAGCGTCAGACGAGCCGATAGATGCCGATCTCGCCGTCGCGGTCGCGCACCGCGCGGCGATCCACGAGAATGGCGCCTTCCTTGTTCTTCAGGCAGGAGTGGCTGTCCTCGGTGATGAGGGCGACCACATCGCCGGCGCCGTCCACCTCCTTGCCGAGCTGCTCCAGGCGCTGGGCAATGTTCACCACGTCGCCCACGAGCGTGTAGTTCACCCGGCCCACGGCGCCGATGTTGCCGACGAGCACCTTGCCGGAGCCGATGCCGATGCGAAGGCTCACGGGCTCCAAGCCCTGTGCGCGTCGCCGATCGTTGTCGGCCCTGAGGGCTTTCGCGATGGCAAGGGCGGTCCGGCAGGCGCGCTCCGCATGGTCCGGCTGCTCGTCGGGCGCCCCCCAGAAGGCCATGACGGAATCGCCGATATACTTGTCGATGGTTCCCTCGGTGGCCTCCACGCAGGCGCCGATGAGGGCGAAATGCTCGTTGAGGAACGCCGCCGTTTCCGTGGGCGAGAGCCGCGCCGCCATTTGCGAGAAGCCGCGCATGTCGGTGAAGAGCACGCTCACCTCGCGTTCGTAGACCTGCCCCATCTGATCGTCGCCGCGGGCGAGGAGCGAATGCACGAGACGCTTGGGCAGGTAGAGCTCGAACCAGCGCAGAGCCGCCACCATGGAGTTGAGCGACTGGCCCGCCTGATCGAGCTCCCTGACGCGGCTCCGCGGGAGCACAGGCACGTTCTGCAGGTCGAGCTGACGCACGCCTTCCGTGACGGCGACGAGGTTGCGGATCGGCTTCGAGATCCGCCGCCCCACCCAGATGGCGGAGAGCACGGAGAGCAGCAGCAGCAGAAGGCCGATGCCGGCCATGCGCATCAGCGTGTTGAACTCGCGTCCGGCATCGGCGCCGGGAAGGGCGGCGCCGACGATCCAAGGCGTTTCGCCGTAGCCGCCGATCTCGCGGTAGATGAAGATGTAGTAGTCGCCGGGCCCCTCGATCACGTGGCCCTCGTCGCCCGGTGCGAGGCGGAAGCCGAGCCGGTCTTCCACATCCCAGATGGACGGCATGACGCTGTCCTTGATCTCGGACACGGAGGGCAGGGGACGCGCGGGCGAGCCGACCGCGTCGCCGTTCGCGAGGGACGGATGGGCGATGACGGCGTTGCGGCCATAGAGGATGAACGCCGTCTGCTCCGGGGTCGAGAACGCCGAGACGTAGCGGGAGAGTTCGGAGATCAGGATAGCCGGCACGATGACGCCCTGGAGCACCCCGTCCCGGTACACAGGCGCGGTGACGGGCAGAATCGTCTGCCGGAACGGCTCGCTCCAGACGGGCGGGCTCCAGGCCAGGCGCCCACCGCTGCGCATCTCGGTGAGAAGCCCCTGGATCTCACGCCGGTCGGACCAATCCTCCTCGATGAGTTCGCCGGAGCCGCGGTAGACGCGCCTCACAAGGCCCGCTTTGTCGATGAAGGCGATGCCCATCACCTGCGGGGTCGCCGCCAACGACGTGCGGAGCGCAACGGCCAATGCGTCGCGATCGGCGGGATCGATGGTGCCGTTCTCCATCAGCCCTTTGAGGTACTCGGCCTGCGTCGCGACCGGGTCGAGGTGCTGGCGCACACGCTGCTCGATGGAGGAGAGGGTGAGATCGATCTTGTCGCGCAGCAGGGCCGTGGTGTTGCGGCTCGCCCCGCCGACGCTCAAGAGCAGCACGGAGCCGACGGCCAGCAGCATGAGCCCGCCGAGGCCGAGCGCCAGAACCGTGCTGAGGGTGAGGCAGGCCCAGCGCGACTTGCCTGCGGCGGCAGCCTTCGGCTGCACGATCGCTTCGCGCGAAAGCGCGGGGTTTGCCACCGGAGTCGCCAGACCGTCCATGCCGGATGCTATCCTTTGAGGCCGTGGAAAGCGAGCCGAGGGGTCAATCGCGCGCTCCCGTCTCCTCGAGGACCATCGTGATCTTGTGACCGTTCGGTGTGGTCCGGTAGTCGAGATCGATCATCGCGGCTCCTCGGATGAGAAGGGGTGCGCCCTCAGAGCATTTCGAGGGGGCGCTTGCGGGTGGGCGGCGGAAACTCGGCGTCGACGAGGGCGAGATCCTCGGGCTCAAGCGCGATGTCGAGCGCGGCGCGATTGGCCCGCACATGCGCCTCGGTGGCGGCCTTCGGGATCGCAATGACGCCGTCCTTGTGCAGAAGCCAGGCGAGCGCGATCTGGAACGGCGTCGCTCCGTGCTTGCGGGCGAGCGTCCCGAGCGCTCCCCCGGAGGGCAGGCGCCCCTGCTCCACGGGGCTGTAGGCCATGAGCGGCATGCGCCGCTCCGCCATTCCTGGCATCAGGCTAAATTCGGGGCCGCGGCGGCGCACGTTGTAGAGCACCTGGTTGGTGGCGCAGCGCTCGTCCGATGGCACGCCCGCGAGCTCCACTAGGTCGTCGCTGTCGAAGTTGCTGACGCCCCAATGGCGGATCTTGCCGGCCTCCCGGAGAGCCTCAAAACCCGCAATCGTGTCGGCGAGGGAATGCTCGCCGCGCCAATGCAGCAGGTAGAGATCGATCCGATCGGTGCCGAGGCGTTTGAGGCTGCGCTCGCAGGCCTCCACCACGCCCCGTCGGCTCGCGTTGTGGGGGTACACCTTGCTGACGAGGAACAGCCCGTCCCGCCGGCCGCGGATCGCTTCCCCGACCAAGGTTTCCGCCCCGCCCTCGGCATACATCTCGGCGGTGTCGATGAGGGTCAGCCCGAGTTCGATCCCGAGCCGCAAGGCGGCGATCTCCTCCGACCGCCGCTCGCGCCGCTCCGCCATCTGCCAGGTGCCTTGGCCAAGCACCGGCACGGCTTCGCCGTCGGGAAGGGGGAGGGTCCGGATCATCGCTGCGGCCTCATGTGGCCACGGCACCGAAGCTTGGCAAGGGAGGCGAAACCCGCACGGCTGGGCTGCGTTGAGGTCGCGAAGGAGCAAACCATGCGCTGGCTCATTCTCGCAGCCGCCCTCGTCGCCTATTGCGACACCGCCAAGGCCCGCGAGCCCCTGGCCCGTCCTATGGAGCGGACACCCTCGATCATGATCGATGATCGGGACGCAGCGCCGCGCAGGGCTGCGCGACCATCGGCGGCCCAGGCCGGGCGCAAGGCTCCGCGGATGCGAGCCATCAGGGTCCCTCGGCCCGCTGCGGTCTATGAGGCCGACACCCGCGCCATCAACCGTTCGATCAGCGAGGGTCAGCAACGGCTCCAGGTCGAGCAGCGCCGGCAGGTGGACACCAATCTGTTCCGCCAGGAATGGCAGCGCAGCACCGGCTCCGCCTTCACGACTCCGTCCTCCGGCTGCGTGCCGGGGGCGCTCGGCTGCTGAATCGGGGCGGGCCCACCGGCCCGCGAGCACCGCCGATCCGAGATGCAGTCAGAAACAGCCTGGGGAGGACCGCATCCTCACGACCGGGTCCAGGTTTCTCCCCCGCAGAGCAAGCCCATCATACATCCTTCCACGCGCAGGCTGCTGCCCCGAAGAGTGATCTTCGACTCGTAGGTCCTGCCGCTGCGCGGATCGAAGATAGTGCCCTCCCAGCGGTTGTCGCCGGCGGGCTTCATGGCGCGGAGGATCTGCGCGCCGAGCCGGTCGCCGGACTTGGCCCACACGACCGTGCCGCACAGATTGGGCCCGCAGGGTTGGATGTTGATGCGTGCGCTGCCATCGGCCACGAGCCAGTCGCCCAGCACGGCAGAGGGCGCCTCCGAGACCTGCCCGGGTGCCTGGGCGGCCGGCTCGCGCGGGGTGGCGGCCGATGGGTCGATGGCCGCGCGCTGCTCTGGCTGCGGGGGAGCCTCGGGACGAGCCGGTGCGCCCGGCGCAGGCGAGGCCGGTGAGGGCGAAGGGGCCGCAGAAATCGCGGGGGCGGCCGCCTGGGCTTGCGGCGTCGGGGACGGGGCCGGCACTGCCTGCGGCGCAGACGATGTGGCAGGCGGCAGACCGGACGATTTCACCGAGGGCGCCGTTTCTGCGGCCTGGCCGGCGGGCTGCTTCGGGGCGGGCTCCAGCTCGATGCGGCCGCCCGGCTTCGCCCCGCGGGGCTCATCCGCAGATCCGAAGCGAATGTCGATTCCGTCAGGCCCGCCTTCGCGGATCTCGACCCGGCCCTTGATCCGCTCCTTTGGCACGTCGATGCCATGACGCTTCAACTCCCGCGCAATGCTGGCCGGAATTTCCGCGTCGATGTCGAAAGAGACCTGAGCCGAAGCCGGTTGGCCCCACAGGAGCGCGGTCGCAGTGCTCACGAGCGCCGCTTGCAGAAGACGATTCATGGTGGCCCCCCCTTGGTCAACGCCAGATCGGCAGCGCGAACGAAACGCGGTGGTTGCATCCCGCTCACCGGATCGAACAACGGATCTGAACTTGAACGTTGCATGCCCGGCACCCCCCTGGTGTGCGGCAACGCACGAGGATGAGCTTAGCCCATCCCTGACCGGCAGCCAGTCCCCTTGACCACACGTCCCCCTTCGGAAACCCAACTTCTCGTCTCTGCGGCGAGGGCGGCTGCGGCGGTCATCACGGGACGCGGCTGAATTCGAGACGCAGAAGGGGTGTGATTGCACCGAAAGCCGGTGATAGGGTCCCGGCCCCTTCCGCTCGAACCTCCCGGTCCCATGGATATACCCCACCTCGCCGCGTCGGCTCTGCGCACCCTCACGATGAAGAAAGCCGGACCGACCCTGTACGATCTGTGCGATCCCGTTCTGTTGCGCACCGATACGGGGGACGAGCATCTGCGCCGGTTCTACAAGCGGGCGCTTCGGCATCCGGCTCTGCGGCCGGTGCTCGCCCGGGCCGGGCTGCCGCAGCTGCGGGACGAGGCGCGGTTTCGGGCGTTGCAGGCTGCCCTCGTGACAGCCCGCGATGACGCCGCGCCGGATTGGCGTGCCATCGGCGAGCCGCTTGCCGCCCTGATCGACGACTTTCCGCAGCGTCACCCGAATCCCCCGGCGCGCACGAACTCCGGAGGAGGCTCGTCGACCGCGCGCCTCGACGAGATCATCCGCGCCTGCGCCGATCATCTTCTGGGGGCCTTCGACCGCCACGGCTTCATCCCGACCTATGCCGCCTTTAACCTCGTGGGCGATCCCGATTTCCGCGGCCGGGATCTGCTCATGGCTCTGGAGGGCCTGCGGGCACGCACCTACAAAAACGCGACGTTGCTCTTCAATCTCGCGCGCGTGTTCATCCTGGCCAATCCGCCGGTGGCGGCGCTCCTCAATCCGCCCTGGAAAGGTATTGCGGAGCCCATGTGGTCGCCGGTGCAAATCCGTCACCGATCCGCCTATTACGATGCCTTCTTCTCCGAGGCGCTGATGGATTTCTGCGCCAGCGGCCTCGGCACGGACCATGAGGTTCGCCGCGCCAGGCAGGCCACGGAGACGATGATCCGCTTCTGCCTCGAAACGAGCCGCGAGGAGGTCCCGGGGCCGGACGATCGCCCGATCTCCGTGGTGACCGCCTTGGCACCGCCGCCGCACGCGCAACTCACCCCCTATTTCCAGCAGATTAAGAGCGATCTTGGGTTCGGGCTCTACGTGCCGGATTGCGACACCACGGCCTGCTCGTTGTCGGCAGCGACCCAGTTCGGTTGGGAAGACCCGATGCTCGATCAGCCGATGCTCGAGTTCTATGCCAAATACCAGGTCGGGCGGAGCAACGAGCATCCGCCCACGGTCGCGATCAACGACGGCATCGGCTTCGACGGCGGAATCGTGACCTGGATCCAGAACCTCGCCGGCGACGAGCCCTACGGCAACGACCTCGATCCGACCTTGAACCTCGACGTGCTGGAGGTCAGCTTCCGCAATCATGCGCGCTGGCGCATCGTCGAAACGCCGCAACGGCTCGACACGGTGCAGCGCATCCTGCGCTTTCAGCGTCGTCTCGTGGAGAGCGGCGCCTTCGAGGATCCGCGCTCGCACATCTATTATCTGCCGGAGCTCTTCTGCGCCTATGTGGGCCGCTGCCATGCGGCGTTCCGGGCGATGCCAGAGGCGTCGCAGCGGATCATGGATCCCGAGGGAACCATGGAGGCCTTGCGGCACGCGGCGCTCGGTTATGCGGAGGGCGTTCTCTCCCGTGCCGAGATGAACCCGTTCGATGCCGCTCTGGCCCTTCTCGCGCTCTCCAAGCTCGGGGCGGACCCCCGCACCTTCGAGCCTGCGCTCGCCGTGATCGCCGGCGCCTTCGGAGAGGGCGGCCGCCGGGCGCCGTTCAAGGCCTACGAATGGAACAAGATGAAGACCCCGACGCGCATCCTCGTAGGAGGACCCGAGGTCACGTCGGCCTTCGTGCTCTCGGCGTTGGTTCACGCCCGCGAGGCGCTGCGGACAAACTGAAACGGGCCTGCGTCCGCGAGGCGCTGCGGACGAGCTGAAACGGGCCCGCGCCCGCGAGGCGCGGAATGGACCCGGCCGTGCGGGGTGGAGAGAGGTGAGGCGCTCGACCGACCGGCGGAACGGGTGCCGGCCTTTGACGGGCTTCCTCGATTTCCAACCGGGTAATAGCCCTCCGGCCGCGGAGCGATCAGCCGCATCGATGGGCTTGGTCGCAAGCTTGTCAGGCTATGCCCGAGCCCATATGCTCGCGCCCACAGCTTAGGAGCTTTGTCTTACTGCTTCGGGAACGGCATGCGTAGGGTTTGGGCAATCGTTGCGGCGCTGGTTCTCGGCGTAATCTGTGTCACCGGTCCGGCTTCCGCTCAGGACGCCTCGGCCGACCGCGTTGCGCTCGTCATCGGTAACGCCAACTACCCGGACAGCGACACGCCGCTTGCCACGCCCCTCGAGGATGCACGCGCCGTCGCGAGCGAGTTGCAGCGCAAGGGCTTCTCCGTCGAGCACCTCCAGGATCTCAACAGGCGCACCCTGCGCGAGGCCGCCGACCGCTTCCTCGACAAGATCCGCCCAGGAACGGTCGCTGTGGCTTACTTCGCGGGCTATGGCATCCAATCGGCACGGCAGAATTACCTCATCCCGGTCGACGCGCAGATCTGGACCGAACCGGACGTTCAGCGCGACGGCGTGCCCCTGGAACGCCTGTTGACCGAGATGTCGCGCCGCGGGGCGCGAGCGTCCTACGCGATCATCGACGGAGCCCATCGCAATCCCTTCGAGCGCCGCTTCCGCAGCTTTTCGACCGGCTTGGCGGCCCTCGGCAGCGTTCCTCAGGGAACCGCGGTGCTGCTGTCGTCGGCGCCGGGCGTCGTGCTGAGGCAGGCCAACGGCCCTCGCAGCACGTTCGGAGCCGAGTTCGTCCGGCAATTGCAAAGTGCCGAGTCCATGTCGGCCCAGGTCCTGGAGCGCACCCGGACCGCCGTTACGGAGGCCACTCGAAACGAGCAGCTGCCCTGGACCACAGGCTTGCAGCAGGAGGCGCCGGCGCCCGCGAGCCCGCAGCTCAGTGCTAATACGGGCGTGCCCGCCGTTCCTGCCCCGCCGCGGGCGAATCCGGAACCGCCTGCAAGCCCTCAGGCTCCGACGCCGGTCTCACCCAGCGTAAACAGCGCGGCGACTCCGCCGGCCCCTCCGCCTCCGGCGAGCCAGCAGGCAGCGCTCCCGCCGGCGCCGCGTCCCCCGGAGCCTGCACCGGTGCCCGATGCGGGAGCTGCGTTTCGGACCGCTCAGCAGGCGGGCACGAAGCAGGCCTACGAGGACTTCCTCGCGAAGCACGGATCCGGTCCCTTCGCCGATCAGGCACGAACCGAACTGGCTCGTCTGAACGCGGCGATCCCGCCGCCGAAGCGCGAGCCGCAGATCCAACCCTATGCGCCCGAGCAGGAGCGGCTCCTCAAGGAACTGACCCAGCGCATCGACGCCAACCCCAACGATGCCGTGGCCCTCTACCGCCGCGGCCAGATCTACGCGATCCACGGCGATTACCGGGCCGCCCTCGGCGATTTCGATCAGGTGGTCCGCCTCAACCCGCGCGATCCGGAGGCACTCAACAACCGCTGCTGGGTGAGGGCCAATCTCGACGAACTCGACGGCGCCCTGGCCGATTGCAACGAGGCCCTCAGGCAGCGGCCGAATTTCATCGATGCCCTCGACAGCCGCGGGCTCGTGAACCTGAAGATCGGCCTTCCCCGGCGGGCAGCCGCTGATTATGATGCTGCTCTCAAGGTCAATGCGAGGCATGCCTCCTCGCTGTATGGCCGCGGGATGGCGCGCTTGCGGATGGGGGAAGCGGCTGAGGGAAACAGCGATATCCGACAGGCCCTCTCCATGGACCCGAAGATCGCTGACGAGTTTGCACGCGTAGGAATTAAGTAAGCCTATCGAGCTGCCTGGGTGCGGCAGCACACGCCCCGCCGTCCGGCGGTTGCAGTACCTAAGAGGGGAGCCGACGAGACTGGTAATCGGGATCGCGGCGGGAACTTGCAAGGAGCGACACGATGCCGACCACAATGTCTGTCCGCAGTCTCGGGTTGCACACGGCCCGCATGGCCGGATTGTTGATCGTGGGCTGGGCCTCGCTCGCCCACGCTCAGCCAGTGTCCGAGACGCAGATCATCGAGGCCCTCAAGCCGAAGGGCGTCACGCGGGGTCTTTCCATCGGCGCCCCGCCCCCGTCCTTGAGCAGTGCCGACACGTCGTTCGTGGAGAGCCTGCGCAACCGGGCGCCTCGGACCCTGTCCACCGGCGAGCGCGAGAAACTGGCCGAGATGTCGAGCCAGGAGCCCAGCATCGACCTCGACGTGCCGTTCGAATTCAACTCCGCGAAGATCGGGCCCAGGGCCCTGCCGATCGTGAAGAACCTCGGCACGGCCTTGTCCCATCCGGATCTCAAGGGCGGCACCTTCGTGCTGGCCGGCCATACCGACGCCAAGGGCACGGACGAGTTCAACCAGAGCCTCGCCGAGCAGCGGGCCGAGGCCGTGAAGCGCTACCTCATCGAGAATCATGGCATCCCGGCCGAGAGCATCGTGAGCGTCGGTTATGGCGAGACGCGCCTCAAGAACACCGCCGATCCCACGGCCGCCGAGAATCGGCGGGTTCAGGCCACCAACCTGTCAAAGGTTCGCACGACGTCACGCTAGGCGGCCTTCGACCCGGGGCGAGCCATGGAACCGACCGCATGAAGCGTATTCGCACGGGCTTGCCTGCATCGTCCCAGGGTTTGCTGGCGCGCTTGAGTCTTCTTGTCGGCGTAGCGCTCGCTACGCCGCTTTATGCCGCGGGGCCCCCGGATTGGTCGGCGTCGGCAGGGTCGGGCGTTCCCGCAACGCGGGCTTGCTTCTCCGATAATGTGAGGGTCACGGGCTACCTTCTCGCCCGGCGGGAATCCTACGTGATGATGAATGTGGAGGGCTTCCGCATCACGGAGGTGCTCGCCCAGGAGGGGGACACAGTCACCGCCGGCCAGGAGGTTCTGCGCCTCACGCGCCTCGGCCCGGACGACCCGGCAGCCGCTCCGCCACCGGCCGCGGGTGCGGCTGCGGCCGCCGCGCGAGCCGCTCCGCCTCGGACGATCAGCCTGCGGGCGCCTGCCGCTGGCGTCGTGTCCCGCAACATCGCCCGGGTCGGGGCCCTCACGAGCGCGCAAAGCGAACCCCTCATGCGCGTGACGAGCGACTCGGAGGTCGAGGCGATCGTCGAGATCCCGAGCCTTTACGTTACGAAAGTCCGGGCCAGCGCTGCTGCTCGTGTTTTCGCCGATGCCGGTACGGAGTTTGCCGGAACCGTTCGGTTGCCCGCGACCGATGTGGATCCGGCCACCCAATTCGGCCGGGCTCGCCTCTCGCTGCCCACCGACCCCGCCCTCCGTCCCGGGCTCTTCGTCCGCGCGCTCATCGACATGGGGCGCAGCTGCGGCGTGGCCGTCCCCCGCACGGCGGTCATCCGCCAAAACGATGCCGCGAGCGTCCAGGTCGTCAAGGATGGCCGGATCGAATCGCGCCGGGTCCGCATCGGGCTCTCGTCCGATGACAAGGTTGAAGTTCGCGAGGGACTGGCAGAAGGTGAGGCGGTGCTGGCGAACGCCGGTTTGGCTTTCTAGGATGCGCCGCAAGAGCGCCCATTGAGCCGTCGGGCGCCTGCGCCGGCCGTTTTGGCTGCTACTACAAGAAGTCAGAGGACGCGGGGGGGTCGTGGCCGTCAATATCTCATCCTGGTCGATCAAGCGGCCTCTGCCCTCCATTCTGATCTCGCTGATCCTGTTAATTCTCGGGTGCCTCAGCTTCAGCCGGCTCCCCGTCACGCGACTCCCGAATGCCGACATTCCGGTGATCTCCGTCGCGGTGAGCCAATTCGGCTCGGCACCGGCGGAGCTCGAAGCGCAGGTCACCAAGACCATCGAGGATGGCGTCTCGGGCGTCGAAGGCGTCCGCCATATCTCGTCGCAGATCTCCGACGGCCTGTCGGTCACGACGATCGCATTCCGCCTCGAGACCAACACCGACCGAGCTCTCAACGATGTCCGGGACGCGGTTACGCGCGTGCGGGCGGACCTGCCGCGGGATGCCACCGAACCGCTGATTCAGCGCGTCGACGTGGTTGGCCTTCCGATCGTCACCTATGCCGCCATCTCGCCCGGCAAGACGCCCGAGCAGCTGTCCTGGTTCGTGGACAACATCGTCAAGCGTCAGCTCCAGAGCATCCGGGGCGTGGCCCAGGTCGAAACCATCGGCGGTGTCGAACGGGAGATCCTGGTTTCCCTCGATCCCGACCGTCTTGAGGCCTTCGGCCTCACCGCCGTCGACGTGAGCCGGCGGCTGCGGGCCATGAACGTGGACGTGGCCGGCGGAAGGGCCGAGTTCGGCGGGCGCGACCACGCCATCCGCACGCTCGCCGGAGCGCGGACCCTGGAGGAACTCTCCGGGATCATGATCGGCCTGCAGTCCGGGAGCGAGATCCGTTTGCAGGACCTCGGCACCGTGCAGGATACGGTGGGCGACCGGCGCACCTTCGCGAGCCTCGACGCCAAGCCCGTCGTGGCCTTTGGAATCCGGCGCGCCAAGGGCGCAAGCGACGTGGTCGTCGCCGAGGCGGTTCAGACGAAGATCGACGCCATCAAGGCGGAATACCCGGACGTTCAGCTCACGCTCATCGACACATCCGTCGAATACACGGCCGGCAATTACGACGCTGCCATCAACACCCTCTTCGAGGGCGCCGCCCTGGCGGTGATCGTCGTCTTCCTGTTCCTGCGGGACCTGCGCGCCACCGTGATCGTGGCCGTCTCGCTGCCGCTGTCCATCTTCCCGGCCTTCTGGGCCATGGACATGCTCGGCTTCTCGCTCAATCTCGTCAGCTTCCTCGCCGTTACCCTGAGCACGGGCATTCTGGTCGACGATTCCATCGTCGAGATCGAGAACATCGTCCGGCACATCCGCATGGGCAAATCGCCCCTGCAGGCCGCAATCGATGCGGCGGACGAAATCGGGCTGGCGGTGATCGCCATCAGCCTCACGATCGTCGCCATTTTCACGCCGGCGAGTTTCATGTCGGGGATCGCAGGGCAGTTCTTCAAGCAGTTCGGCATCACGGTTGCGGTCCAGGTGCTCTTTTCGCTCCTGGCCGCTCGTTTCGTGACCCCGATGCTCGCGGCCTATATCCTGAAGCCGGAGACCCACAAGGAGAAGCCGCCCGGACGGCTCGAGCGCGCCTATACCTGGCTCGTCTCCCAATCCGTGCGCCACTACGTGCTGACCGTGGTGCTCGGTCTCGGCATCTTCGCGGCTTCGATCGCCAGCATGCGTCTGCTGCCGGAAGGCTTCCTGCCGGCCCAGGACACCGGGCGTTCCCTGCTGGCCCTCGAGCTGCCTCCGGGATCCTCCGCGAGCGACACCGAAAAGGTAACCGAAGCGATCGTCCAGGAATTGCGCAAGGTTCCGGAAGTGCGCAGCATCTTCGTGCATGGCGGACGGCTGCCGCAGGGCACCATGGACGTTCGGCAGGCTTCGCTGATCCTGAACTACACCGACAAGTCCGATCGCTCGATCACCCAGCGCGCGTTGGAACAGCTGATCGAACGAAGGCTGCAGCAGATCCCCGACATCCGCTACTGGTTCCTCGACGAGAATGGGCTGCGCGCCATCTCGCTCGTGGTGAACGGCTCCGACAGCCGTACGGTCGCGAGCGTCGCCAACGAACTCGCCAACCAGATGCGGCGCCTGCCCACGGTGGCGAACGTGGTTTCGGGCGCGACGCTCGACCGGCCGGAGCTCCGCGTGCGCCCCCGCATGGACCTCGCGGCTCGGCTCGGGATAACCCCCGACGCCCTTTCGGAAACCGTCCGGGTCGCCACGATCGGCGATGTCGGACCCGCTCTGGCGAAGTTCGACGTTGGCGATCGACTGGTGCCCGTGCGTGTCCAGCTCAACGAGGATGCGCGGTCGAACTGGCAGGTGCTGGAGCAGCTCAAGATCCCGGTCGCGGGCGGAAGGGGCGGCAGCATTCCGCTGGCCGCCGTGGCCGATATCGGCCTGCAGGAGGGGCCCGCGAACATCAGCCGTTACGGTCGTGAACGTCAGGCCACCGTGTCGTCCGATCTGGTCGGCGACGCCGCCCTCGGCGATGTGCTCCAATCCATCCAATCGCTGCCGGTGATGAAGAACCTCCCCAAGGGGGTGCGGGTGAGCCAGTCGGGCGATGCCGAGAGCCTCAACGAGCTCTCGCAAGGCTTCACCGAGGCGATGACTGCGGGCCTGATGATGGTTTATGCCGTCCTGGTCCTGCTCTTCGGCAGCTTCCTGCAGCCGCTCACCATTCTGTTCTCGTTGCCGCTGTCCATCGGCGGCGCGGTCGCGGCGCTGCTCCTGACCGGCAAGCAGCTCACGACGCCGGTTTTCATCGGTCTGCTCATGCTCATGGGCATCGTGACGAAGAACGCCATCATGCTGGTGGATTTCGGCATCGAGGCCATGAACCACGGGATGTCGCGCTCCGAGGCGATCATCGATGCGGGCCGCAAGCGTGCGCGTCCCATCGTCATGACCACGATCGCCATGGTGGCCGGCATGATGCCGAGCGCCCTCGCCGTGGGAGCCGGCGGTGAATTCCGCTCGCCCATGGCGATCGCGGTGATCGGAGGCCTCATCTTCTCGACGGTGCTGTCCTTGATCTTCGTACCGGCCTTCTTCGTGCTGACGAGCGAGATCGCAACCCTGCCCGGTCGGACCCGGGGAGCCTTGGGGCGGCTGACCCGTCGGCGCAAGGCCGAACCTGCCGCGGATGCGCCTTCGGGTGGAGCGGGCGGGCTCGGTTCGGCGCCGATGGCAGCCTCATCGCCGCCCAACGCCTGACCATGGGCCGTCGTCCAGGCACCGACGCAGGCTGGAAAACGTGCTCGAGCGGGCTCATCGCTTCGCAGGACGCAAGCTCTCAACGGTGACGCGAGCATGCGCCTCCTGACCATCATCCTTGCGGGGGTCACGGCGCTCCTGGTGGTTGCCGGCCTCGGGCTCTACCTCGGCGCCGGTCCACTCTTCACCTGGGCGGCGGAAAGTCGGCTCGAGGCGGAGACGGGGCTCGATTGGACCGTGTTGGGCACACCACGGCTCCAGCTGTCGCCGGAGCGGATGCTCGTGGTGCACGACATCGACACGCGCGTCGCGTTGCCGAGCGGTGCCTCGGCCGGCCTCCAGGCGAAGACGATCAAGCTTGGAGGGTCCGTCACGGGCTTCTTTCGAGCCTTCGAATTGCACAGGGTGGAGGCTGAACAACCCGACATCCACCTTCCGACCGACGCCTGGCGAGAGCTTCGGCTGCCGAAGCCTGATTGGTCCTTGTTGCCGGGCTCCCTGCAGGTCGTGGTGCGGGGTGGGACGCTGCGGCAGACGCGCGGGCGCGAGGCGGGCGACACCCTTGCCACCCGGATCAATCTCGAAGCATCGGCCGAGCCGCGTCGGTCGTCAGTCGCGCTGCGGGGGAGCGCGGAAGTCGCGGGCGAGGCGGTGCGATGGGAGGTCGCGCTCGGCCCTTCGGCAGGAGCGGAGAACGCTCTCCTGCCCGTCGGCATCTTCGTCGAGGCGCGCCACCTGCCGGGGAGGGCGCTCAGGGCAACGGCCGAGATTGCCGTGGATGGAACGGTGCTGACGGCTGCGAAGCTCTCCGGTTCACTGGGATCCAGCCGCTTCAGCGGCGCCCTCCTGGCCGATCTCGCCGCAAGACCTTTCATCCGCGTCGACGTCGGCTTCCCAACTCTCGCGCTGACCGAGATCCAGGGCAGCCGACCTCTTGGCGTGAACACGGCGGAAGCGATCGGGCCCTCCCTTTCGCCGCGCAGCACGGCGCGTTTGCGCGGCTTCGACGGCCGGCTGAAGCTCTACGTCGGTAAGCTGGAGGGAGCGGCGATCGCGGCGTCCGAGATTGCCGCCGAGGCGCAACTCAGGGACGGCAACCTCTCCGTCAGCGTGAACCGGGCTGAACTTTATGGCGGCGAAGCCCAGGGGACGCTCTCCCTGCTTCCTTCCGGATCGGTGCCGCGTATGACTGTGCGGGGAGGCCTGACAAATGTTCAGGCGCTGCCATTGCTCTTGAATCTTGCGGATATCCGCCTGCTGGCGGGCGTTGCATCGGCGCAAATCGACGTGCAAGCCGCTGGCGAAACCTCCCTCGAATGGATGAGGACCTTGGCGGGGCGCGCCGAACTCACCGTCACCGCGGGGCGTCTCAACACCATCGATCTGCCCTTCGTCGCGCAACTGGTCGGGTCTCGGCCCGATCCCTCGGGCCAAGGCGGCGAGGCAACGATCTTCGATCGTTTCACGACGTCTCTCACCCTTAGCGAGGGTCGCGCGACTACGCGCGACGTGAGCTTGCGGGGGCCCCTTGTCGAGGCGACAGGGAGCGGCGTGATCGACATACCGGCGCGGAGCCTCGCTTTTCGGGTCGAACCTCGGCTGGTCGGGGCAGGGGGCGGCCCGGGGGCCCTGGTCGCAGGCCTCGGCGTCCTTGTCGTCGTCGAAGGTCCATGGGACGCCCCCCGCGTCTCTGCGGATCTGGCAGGCCTCACGACGCCTCAGGGCGCCGCTCCCGTGCTCGACGCGCTGGGGCAAATGCTAGGGGGGGGAGACAAGGGCGGATTGGGGTCTCTGCTGGACCAGTTTCTCTCGGCACCTTCCTCGCAGCCGCCTTGCCCGGGTGGGTGTCGCGAGACCGAAGCGCCGAGGAACCGAAGGCCACCCCGCTGAGGTGTGCCCCGCCGTCTGTAGGCATGAGACGCATGGGGAGGCCGAGGGGAGGGCCGTGCGAAGCCCAGCGCTTCGTTCAAGAAGATCGACGTTCACGCCGCGTGCTTTGGCGTGATCAGTCCCCTCCGCCGGCGCCGCCTTTGGGGAGACTTGCGAGATCGCTTCGGGTAGCGGCCACACCGGGGTGCCCAGCCGGCGTGCCTGACCCTTCGGGTGGAGTCCGGTCAGTTGATTTGACCCGACTCCTCGCACCAGGCGATCCACACCTCTTGGCCTGAAGGTCGATTGGGACCGAAGGCGCACCAGTTGCGAGCGCCCGCAGGCTCCGTGGTCATGGACCGGGTTGCCGTCTGCTGACGGTCCATTTCGTTGAACACCGCCAAGCAGGCCTGGCTCAACCGCGCCTTATCGCGCCGAAGGCAGGCGGTGATGCGGTCGACATTGGGAATCTCGCTGGCGCAGAGGCGGAACACATCCGGCGTACACGCCGCCCGCTGGGCGCTCGTGCCCTGCGCCAAGGCCGCAGGCGCCATCAGGGTCGCCAGAGCCGCCGCACCGAAAACCAGGCCGCGCATGGTATCGATCCTCCTGGACGCAGCGCTGAGGCTGTGTCGACCCCCGGGGCGACGCTTCGATGGGGCAAGAACGCCGCAAGATGAGGCTAGGCCTGCGCCGCGAATCGGTCAAGGTGACGCACCCCGCGACCAAGTCTGTCCCAGGGTAAGTTCCAGTGCCCCTCTCCGGCCCTTGTCCTGTGAGGGAGCAACTGCCCCAAGGTGAACGGCGGCATCGGCTGTGGCGGGCCCGCAACACAGGCTCTTTGTCAGCGGCCCGGGCTTGGCAGCGCCTTCTCAGCCCCGAGCAAATCAGACTAGATTGTGGCGACACAGTTATGGCGGCGCAGGGTCCCCTTTGTGCGGACAACCATGCGAATGCGGACCAGGTGGGGGATTTTGATGATGATCGAGCAGGCGCCGGAACAAGGGGCCGCGGGCAAGACCCGGAAGTCGAAGACGATGATGCGCCTCAGCGCGAGCGCGAGCGCCCTTGTGCTGCTCACGTCCGTGGCCCAGGCGCAGTGCGATGTCTCGACCGTCGCGGGCACCGGACCGTTCGCGTTCGTCGACTTCGGTGAGACGAGCAGCGGAACGGTGTCTGCCGTTCAGTCCCTGATCTCGGTGCTGAACACCAACAACACGGCCTTCCTGACCCAGACGAGCGCCTTCGTCGGCGCGCCTGCCAGTGCGGCGCCAGGTCAGCCGGGCGGCGGCGTGTGGGCTCGCGGGATCGGCGGGTCGGTGACCACCCGCACCACCGGTACCTATAACTATGACGCGAATCTCGCGAACCCGGGCGGTGGCGGCAATTGCCGCACCATGACCTCCCAGGATTTCGCCGGCGTGCAGGTCGGAGCGGACATCTCCCGTCTGAACATCGACGGGTACAACATGCATTTCGGCGTCACGGCCGGCTACAGCGAGTCGAGCGTCAGCTCACCCACCGGCACGGGCCGCTTGGGCAGCCAGTTCCAGATTCCCTTCATGGGCGTTTATGCGGCTATCACCCGCGGCGGCTTCTTCGCTGACGCCCAGGCTCGTCTGGATTTCTACCACGCACGCCTGAACGACCCGTCCAACGGCATCTTCGATCAGGGCTTGAACGCCCGCAGCCTCAGCCTCACCGGCAACGTCGGCTACCAGATCCCGCTCGGCGACAACTGGTTCATCGAGCCCTCCGCAGGCCTCGTCTATTCCCGGGCCAACGTCGACCGCTTCAGCCTCTTCGGCACACTTTTCGTCGACACGATCCCTGGGCTCTCCGGTCCGGCGCGGGTTCGCATCAACGACTTCGACAGCATTCTTGGACGGGCAAGCCTTCGCGTCGGCCGCAACTTCGTGGTCAACAACCTCGCCTTGCAGCCGTTCTTCACGGCCAGCGTGTTCAACGAGTTTGCGGGCCGCGTTCGGACCAACATCAATACCAGCTTCGGCGAGCTCGGCGATGCGTTGGGCATTCCGGGCCTGGGGGTGATCGACACCACCGCCGTCATCAGCTCCGGCCGCATCGGCACCTATGGCCAGTTCGCGGTCGGCGCGGCCGGCCAGGTTCTTGACACCGGCTGGCTCGGCTATGTCCGCGGCGACGTTCGTGTGGGCGATCGCGTCGAAGGCTGGGGCCTCAGCGGCGGTCTGCGGTATCAGTTCAGCCCGGAGAGGTTCGCTGCCGCTGGCATCGTGAGGAAGGGAGCTGATCCGAGCCCGGCCGTCGCGGCGCTTGCGCCAGTGAACTGGAGCGGGTTCCACGTCGGCGGCTCGATCGGCGGCCTCCGGGCCGAGTCGGAGCAGACCCTGACCTTCAACGCATTCGGTGTCGGCACCGGCCGCGTGACCCCCGAGGCCGCCGGGATCCTGGCTGGGGGCGAAGTCGGCTACGACTTCCAGTTCGGAAACGTGGTCGTCGGTGTTGCGGGCAACTTCCACTGGAGCAATGCTCAGGGATCTCGCGCCTGCCCCGCCGCCGTCGGGCTGATCTATACCTGCGAAACCGAAGTGGATTCTCTCACGACAGTCACCGGCCGCCTCGGCTATGCGCTCGACCGCAGCCTGTTCTATGTGAAGGGCGGCGTGGCCTTTGCTGACGTGACTGAGCGACTGGACCCGAACAGCGGCAATGAGGTGGCTTTCGGAGCCGTCGTGCCCCCGGGAGTCGTCCTGCCCGCCTTCGCTGCCAATTACGCTTCGGAAGGCTGGACGATCGGCGCCGGTATGGAGTTCGCGCTGACGAACAACGTGTCCGCCAAAGCCGAGTACATGCACTATGAGCTGGATCGGCAGAGCGGACGTCTGCCGGCTGCAGCCGTGGCCGCGGGCTCCGCGCAGCACTCGGGCGATCTTGTCCTTGTCGGCGTGAACTTCCGCTTCAACCCCGTGCCTGCTCCGGCTCCTGCACCCGTGGTCGTTGCGGCGCCTGCTCCGGTGGTGCGCAAGCGCTAGGATTCCGGTGCCGCGGCTTAGGCTGTCGGCGAGGGCATCAGGAGTTTCAGGGCCGGCCGGAACAGAGGTTCCGGCCGGCCTTTTGCGTCCGGTTGCCCTGCATCGCAGGAGCCAGTCAGGCCGAAAGAGTGCAGCCGACCTCCTAGGACTGGGGGACGTCGGACCCCGTGTGCTCTTGGTCGAGCGTCGCTTCGGCCTTTTCCGTATCCGTCCCCCGACGAAGCTCGACGGGTCGAACGACGCTCCGCTCCGTTCGCATGCGCATCGACGTGGGCGCTGCCATCACGTTGTGCTTGGCCGAGATACGCGGATCGAAACGCTCGAACCCGACCTCCCCGTTGCCGATAAGCGTTCGCAGGTACCGTGTGCTTGCTGCCTGCGGGAGGCTTCATCCCTGTGGATGCGTTCCGCGCAATCCGTGACCTGTCGCAGGTCCGGCATCACGATCGATCGGCATGCTCAGCCGGGATCACGAGGGTGGGGCAGGGCCCAAGGCGCCGCAGCCGTCTATGGTTCCAGGAGTTCGCGGTAGCGGCTTCCACGATTACGCGACACGGGGCGGGAGGTTCGTCGTGCCACACCGCCCGCACGATCAACCGGAAGGCTCCTCAAGCAAGCGCCGTCCCGGCCGGACGGTTTCACGAAGCCTTCGCCTGCCCACTGCCTTCTAGACGACTAAAAGCTTTGTTCGTGCGGTCGATCAAAGCGGGCTCGACTCGCCTGCAAGGGAGCTCGTCTCGCATCAGCTCTCGCCGCCCGGGGACCGTGCCGACCCGTTCCGCCCGATCGGGCGAGAACACCGCAAGGCGGTCTGGCGGGGTGGGTCGTCCGGCGCCCTAGTAGCCGACACCGAGGATCAGAAGGGCCGCGTAGCGCCGGGGCAGCAGATCGGACCGGGTGGCTTCCCGGGCGGGTTGAACCGATGCCGCGGAGGCCTGGAGCGTACGCTTGCCGATAGCCTGCGACGGCGCTCCCTTGACCGCCACGTGAGCGGGCGCCCGCACCGAGTTGGGGAGAACATCCGCATGGGCTGAAGCCGACGCGAGTGCGATCGTGAGACCGGCGAGAGCCGCGAAGGCGAGAGACTTGTTCACTGGACTTCCTTTCGATCTGTCCCGGCAACCGGGACCTTGTCATGTGCAAACAGAACGGGATCTCCCGCGCCGTCTAGAACCCGATACCGACCATCGTTGCAGGTCCGTTCCCGGACGACTGCCGCGGCGCCGGACGAGCCTCGGCCACCGGGCGAGCTGGTTGAACCGCTTGACGCTCCTGCGCGACCTTTGCCTGGGAGGCCTTCTTGGCCTCCTCGACGTTGCGGCGCCGGGTCTCGGCCGCCGCAGCCGCGCGCTCTGTCGCCCGCTTCTGAGCCTCGGCAGCCTTCGCGCGCTGAGCGGCCTCACGTTCCTTTGCGGCGGCCTTGATGCGTTCCTCGGCTTCCTTCTGTTTCGCGGCGGTCTTGGCGCGCTCTTCGCTCTCGCGCTCCTTGTTGAGCGCGTCGGCAGCTTTGGAGCGCTCGTTCGCCTCGCGCTGGTTGGCAGCCGCTTGGGCTTCAGCCTTTTGACGCTCGGCTTCGGCGGCCCTGGCTTGCTCCTGAGCCTCGCGCTGCCGGGTGGCGGCCTCCGCGGCCTTGGCGCGCTCTTCCGCCTCTCGCTTCTTCGCTTCAGCCTGCGACTGCTCCTGAACCTCGCGCTGCTTTGCAAGAGCTTCTGCGGCCCTGGCGCGCTCCTCGGCCTTCTGCCGATCGAGTTCCGCAGCCCTGGCCCGCTCCTCGGCCTGGCGCTGCCGCGCGGCGGCCTCGGCTGCACGGGCCCGCTCCTCGGCTTCGAGCTTCTTGGCGAGCTGCTTGGCCTGTTCTTCGGCCTCGCGCTGCTTGGCCAGAGCCTCGGCCGCCTTGGCGCGCTCTTCGGCTTCCCGCCTTTTGGCTGCGACGAGGGCCTCGGCCCGCTCGCGCTCGGCTTCGGCCGCCTTGGCGCGCTCCTCGGCCTCGCGCTGCTTGATGAGGGCTTGCGCGCGTGCCGCCTCTTCGCGCTCCCGTGCCAGCCTTTCGAGTTCGTCCAGGCGCTCCTGGGCGGCGGTGGCGAGCGGAGACGTGGGGTAGCGCTCCAGGAACTTGCGGATGGCGTTCGTGTCCGTCGAGGACCTGAGCCGATCCCAGGCCCGCTGCTCTTCGGCGCTCGGCTTCGGCGGCGGGGCCGCGACCGGAAGATTGATCTTGGCGTCGCTGGGCACCTGGGGAACCGTCGGGTTCACCGAGGCCGTCCGCACCTTGCCGTCGCCCTCGGTCAGCTTGGCGAGCTGGACACGGGCGAGGTCGGCGTAGAGACCCGTCTTGTGGGTGTTGAGGAAAACCTCCCAGGCTTCCCGCTTTCCGACGCGTTCGACGATTTCATAGTCGGCCTTGGCGGCGTCATAGGTCACGCCGGCGTTCGCGACGACCACGGGAGCGGCCGGAGCCGGCACAAGGGCAACCGTTCCGCCACCGAGAGAGCCGTACACGTAAGGCTCCTGCTGCCGCCCGGTGGCCCGCATGACCTCGTCCCGGACGCGGCCGAACGCCAGGCGAATGTCGAGGCCGGGCGACGTCAGGTGCTTCAGGAGGGCAGTGGTGTAGGGGCTGTGCACGCCGTCGCCATCGTTCGCCACTGCCTTTTCCTTGGCGGCATAGGCGATGAGGGTGTCGCTGGTGGGCGGCTCGACCTTGGTGAGGCCGGCCGTCACCGCACGTGTGGCGACGCGGCGCTGCATCTTGTTGGCGAAGGGGTTGTCACGGCAGGCATCCAGAATGATCAGGCGGAGGCGCTTGGCCGGCTCCAGCGCGGTGATCAGACGGTCGAGGGAGATCGCCTCATCCTCCACATCCCGCTCGTTGATGAGCTTGGCGTCCGAAGGAATCAGGTAGTTGACGTCCCGCACCTCGATGCCGTGGCCGGCATAGAAGATCACCGCGATGTCGGCGTCCGAGACCGAGTCCTCGAACTCGCGCAAGGCCCGCTTGAACTCGAGATTGTTGACGTCCGTCTTGGCGGTCACAACCTCGAAGCCGGCCTTCCGGAACAGGTCCGCCATTGCCGTGGAATCGTTGGTGGCGTTCGGGAGGCGTGGAGCGGATTGGTAGGCCGAAATGCCGACGACGAGCGCCACGCGACGCCCCTGCGCCTCGGCATGCTCTCCCCACACCGTCAACATGAGGGTGAACAGCAGGACAACCAGCAACCGGTACATGCTCATTGCCTCTCGATACCTCAAGCAGGCCGGCCAGCCGCGATTCCCCAACCCAAAGAACCTTAAGACTATACGCTCTTGGCGGGGGAGGCGCAACGGCGGCCGATCCGGAATGCTGGAACGGTATCGGGCACCAACCTCCTGGCGATGTGCGCTCCGTCACATCACGACCTCGGGAGCGGCACGCGGGCGAATGGGGCCGCTGTCGCCTACTGTGCCGACGCCACGGTGTTCGCAATCACGGGTCGGATGAGGTCTCCTTCCCTGATGAAAGGGCCTGCCCTCAGCACCACGAGGTCGCCCTCGGCGATCCCGCGCCGGATCTCGACCTCGTTTCCTGCGAAAAGGCCCGTGGTGACCGGGCGGGCCTCGATGCGATTATTGTTCGCGATATAGATCGTCGTGCCCTCGGGACCGTTCGCGAGGGCGCCGAGGGGGACGCCGAGGCCACAGCGTTCGCCGATGGAGACAAGGCCGCGGGCAAACGTTCCCCAACGGAGCCCGCTGGCTCTGTCGAGGAGAATGCGGACCCGTCCGAGCTGAGTGGCACCGTCCACATCGGTGGAAACCACGCGGACGCGGCCCGGTATGTCGGGCGTCCCGAGGGGCGTCACCGTCACGGATTGGCCGGGGGCAAGCCTCTTCAGGGCAGCCAGCGGCGCCTCGGCCACGAGTTCGATCTCCCCCTGCGCCGCGATCTGAAACAGGGGATCGGCCCGGGGCGAGGCTGGCATTCCGGGCAGAGCCGCGCTCTTGCCGATGGTGCCGGCGACCGGGGACCGCACGGGGATGGTGGTCCCGCTGGTATCGTCCTGGGGGCCGAGCTGGGCCAGAATCTGCCCCGACGTCACCTCAGACAGGGGATCCGCCAGGACGCGCACGACGCGCAGCCCCTCGGTTTCGGGTCGTACCTCGACCGGATTGCGCGCCGCCAGCACGCCGCTGAGGCGAACGACATCCTTGTAGCATTTCCGCTGCGGCCGAGCGACGCTCACGGTGAGATGGGCGGTCCGCTCCTGTGCAACAGGGCCCGAGATAGCTCTGTTCGCATCGCCTACGTTGTAGATGAACGTCGCCAGCGCGGCGCTGCCCGCGGCGATGCCGAACCCCGCAAGGACAAAAGCCGCCTGCTTGAGGCGGTTCGGGTTCAGGAGACGGGCATCCTGGTCACCCGGAAGAACGACGCGAAGGGCGTGGACCGGATGGGGGATGTTCTTCAGGTTGTGGGAGCCCATGTCGCGGAAGGCCACCGCCACCTTCCCGGAGACGGCCTCGTGCAGGGAACGCGAGATGCAGATGCCGCCCGGATCGGCCAGGGTCTGGAGGCGCGCCGCGATGTTGACGCCGTCGCCCAGCATGTCTCCGTCGCGTTCGACCACGTCCCCGATGGTGATGCCGATCCGGAACTCGATGCGCCGGCTGGGCGGATGATCCTGATTCTTCAGGCGCAGCGTCTGCTGAATGTCGATGGCCGCGCGCAATGCTTCGACAGCGCTGGGAAATTCCGCGAGGATGGCGTCGCCGGCGGTATTGAACACCCGACCGTCGACGCGCGCGACGGCTTCCCGGAACGCCGCGCTGTATTCGCCGAGGCGACGCAGGGTGTCCTCTTCGTCTTCCGCGGTCAGACGCGAGTAGCCTGCAATGTCGGCAGCCAAGATGGCTGCGATCGTCCGCTTCATGAGCGTGCCCCCGCGCCCCAACCACTTGTAGGCGGACCGCCGAACAGAGTTGGCACGCAGCCCGCCGGGAGGTCCGATCCGGCCGCGCCTGAAGCGCCGCCGTTCCCCTGAACGTTTGACGCGGGATGGGTTTGGGTTGTCAAGGTCCCGCCCCTTCGGCCTTTCGCAGGGCGCTTTCGGGCGAGTGCCGGCCCATGCCTGTCGGCGCGCGAAAAGGGCGTGTCGAACCAGCCTCCGCGGTGATCCGTGGCGCTTCGCGGAGCCATCGCCGCGTGCCTGGTCATACAGAGCCCTGCGCTCCAAACGATGCGTCCTCACAGGGTGCAGCCCGGGCGGGACCGGCGTCAGTACACGAAGGCGGCGGTGGCGCGCGAGCGGGTCGTCAGCAGATCCGGGCAGCCCTTGATGGGCTGCCCGGTTTCGCCGGTGCAGGAGAGCACCTCGTTGACGATGAGCTTGTCGAGATCGCTGCAGGCAAGGTCGGCGAGATCGAAGATGACAACCTTGGTTCGGCCGGCGCGTACATCCGTAAAGGGGAGGGCCACCCGACGCATGGCGATGCCCTGACGGTCGAAGAGATACATTTCAAGCCGAAGGTCCTTGAGCGTCTCGGGGCCGCGGTTGGCGACCACGAAATAGCTGCGGCACACGCTCCCGGATCCTTCGAGCTTGTTGAGTTCGAGGGTAATGCCGGAGCCCTCGACCGCCGCCTGCCCCGCCGAGCCTCCGGCCGAGGGCGCCTGACCCAACGTCAGGGTCGGCCAGGCCAGGGCGAGAGCCGCTCCGCAGCCGAGGACAAGCCTTCTTGCTCGAGAGCCCAACCGCGCCGCACGGGCGTGCAGGCGACTCGTCCGGATCGGTGACATGCAGGCGGCTCCAAGTCGCAGGATCAGCCGCCGGCTCGGCTTTCGCCGGGGGCGGTCACGCGTATATTGGCCCGGCTGTTCAGGCGAGGACAAGATGCGGCCCGCACGAGGGAACGTGATCGCTGCGCCCCCCGCGGGCTCGGACTTCCGGTTGGCACTGGCCGCCTCGGCGGTCGCCCATGCGGCATTGCTTGCAACGACGGTGCCGTTCTGGACGGCTGTCCGAACTCCGGTAGGCCCTGGCGTCGTCGAGATCCCCGTCGAGTTCGTCATCGAACCCAAGCCGGCGCCGGTCCTGCCCATACCGATGACGGCCGCACCGCCGGGGGCGGTTCCCGAGATCGCGCCGGCGCGGCGATCGGACGAGGCGTTGTCCCCGGTCGTGCCCCCGGCTCCTGTCGCCGAGGCGGTGGCCGCTGCCGATGTTCTCCAACCGAGCGCTCCCGAGGCGCTCTCGCCCGCGTCTGCCCCGAGTGCTATTGCCGCTCCCGTCATCGAGGCTCTCCCGGCACCCGAGACGCTCGCCGCGCTGGCCGCTCCTCCCGCAGCACGGGCGGTGGAGGCGACCGAAGTCGTCCTCCCCCAGACGGACAACCTCGTCGAAGAGAGCGCTCTATCGCCTCCACCTCGCCAGGACACGGCCCTCCTGCAGCCCGCCTCTCCGGATGGTGGGCCCGGTGCCGCTCCCATCGGCCCAGCCGACGCTCAGGCCGGTGGCATTGCGGCGCTTCCAAGCGAACCAGAACAAGGGGCCGCGCCTCCCGCCGCCGACCTGATGTCGGCTGCTCCCGCGCCGATTGAGGTCGAGGGATCGCCCGTCACCCCACCGGCCCTGGAATCTGTCCAAGCCAGGTCCCGGGAGGGAGATGCCGTCGCGACCCCGCCACAATCGATCCCAGTCGCGGTTGCTGCCGCGCCCGAGGCAGCGCGTCCGGTCCGGGAAGCCGAGCCAAGCATCGCTCCGGTGGCGCGAGCCGATGAACTCGCGCCATTTGCAACGGCAGCTCCCACGGAGCCTGACCCTGCCGGCCTCGTGGCGCCTGCTCCCGCGGCGCCGGAGCTTGCGCCCGTGGCCCGTCCAGTCGAAATCGCAGCCCTCGTTCCCCTGCCGGAACCAGCACCAAGCGTGGAAGCAAAAGGCGTCTCCCCTCCGGCGGTCACGTTGCCGCCGGGCACGACGGGCGATGTTTCCGTGCCCCGGCCTGCAGCTTCGCCGCAGCCGGCAGCCGCGCCTCCGATACCAGGCGCGGACGCCCTCCGGCCGTCCCCGCCTGGTATCGGAGGCGCGGCCGAGGACAGCCCGCGCCTGGCAGCCTTGTCGGTGCCGAAGGCACCCGCGCTGCCGACGGAGATCGTCGATCCGCAACCGGCTGTGGCGCGCGTCTTGGGCGAACTGGCATGCGCTCGGGTGAGCGCACGGTTCGACCCCGCGCGAGGGGCCGTTACTCTTTCGGGCCATGTCGCCTCGAGCGAGAGCCGCGCGACGTTGCATCAGCGCATCGCATCCCTTCCCAGCGTCAAGGCCGTGGAAGATCAAGGTCTCCATCTGGTCGGCGAGCCCTATTGCCGGGTGCTCTCCTTTCTCGACCAGCCGGATCTTGTCCGATCGGAGGACCAGACCCACGACCTCGCGGCCGCCATCGGGACCTCAGGCCAATCGGGCGTCGCCCACTACGTCGGCGGCACACCGCTCGAACTTCGCCTGAAGGCACCGAAATTCGCGAGCCACATCTACGTGGATTACTTCTCCTCGAGCGGCGAGGTCTACCACCTCCTGGCGGGCAACGATCCGCGCGGCAACCGGTTTGCGCCCGACGAAGCCTTCACGGTGGGAGGTGCGCGGGGACGCGGCCTGCAGGCGACGATCGCACCGCCCTACGGCCTCGACCTCGTGGTGGCGATCGCCAGTTCCGAACCCCTGTTTGCCAAACCGCGGCCCGTTGCCGAGAGGGCGCCCTCCTATCTCGATGCCCTCGCAGGCATCCTCACGGAAAACGCGAAGCGTGGTCGATCCCTCAGGGTCGAATATGCATACTTCATCATCAACACGACGGAGCGTTGAGGCTCCGACCGCGAGCGCCGACCGCTCCCGCTAGGGCCGGACAGGCCGTCCTTCCGGGTCCGGATGCCCGTCGAGGCGCATCTGGAACACGAAATAGGTGGGCGAGCAGAAGCCCACATCCTCCGGCACGCGGTCGGCGTGGGGGACCTCGCCGGGTAGCGACTGGCAGATGTAGTCCTCGCGGCAGTGGCGCTCGCGCCCGCAGGCAGGGCGGTTGCCGCGGGCCACGGATGTGTGGAGGCAACCGGCGATGTCCTTCGAGGCCACGCAGCGGTCGAAGTCCTTGCCGCCGGCAAGACCGCAGATCTCCGCCGGCATCTCGCCCCCACGTGTCGCGAAGCGCTCGAAGGAGCGGTCAGCGCTGCTGCATTGCCGATAGGCGAGGCCGCCGGGAACCCCGATCGAGGGCGGGCGGCAATTGTAGGCCGTCGCGGACGGACGCGGGGCGTGGCTGTTGAGGGTAGCGGTGAGCTTCAGGCGATCGTTGTAGGGCCGGGCGGACGCGGTGACCCGCCCGCTGCGGCAGGCAAGGCCGGAGACCTCGCGATTGGGCATGCATTGGCCGTATTCGAGCCCGAGGCGCGGGTTCTCGGCGATGAGCTCGCAGGTCTCCTGCGCCCCGCAATTCCAGGCCTCGCCCACCAGCGCCTTGGCGCGATCGGGCAGGCAGACCATGGCGGTGCCGGCGGCGCGATAGGCCGGGCGCGCGAGCGTCCAGTCCGCTGCGGGAGCGGTCGAGAGCGGCCGGACGCGGTTCGGCTCCAGGCCCCCGAGCACCGCCCGGGCATAGGCTTGCCGGCGCGGCCGCTCGGCGTCGAAATGCGGCGAGGCGCCCTGGGCGAGGCGGTTGTGGGAGGAGGCCTCCGCCCGATCGATACCCAGGAGATGAAAGCCCGCCGTTGTGCCCGCCTGATGGCACCCCTGGCAGGTGCCGTTGTCGAGGCGCTCAAGAAGCGCCTCGGGCGAGCGGGCGAAGGGGAGCGCGGCCAGGTCGAGGCCCTCGAAGTCGCGGACCGTCAGCACCTCCGTGAACGGGCGATTGCCGAGCCGCGCCGAGCCGAAGGTCGAGTAGGCGAGGGCCTTCGTCGCGTTGAAGCGCTCGGGCAGGGCATAGACGCCCTGATCGATGGCAGCGACGTGCTCCCGCAGATAGGCCACGAGATCCCGCCGCAGGCCCTCGTCGGCCTTGAGGCGTGCCACGTCGGGGGTGTTCTCCAGGGGGCGGATGGAGGCCGTTCGGGCGGTACCCGTGTCCTCGATGCCAAAGACGCGGAGCAGATAGGCGGCCTGGCCGCCGAAGCTCGGCTCGACTCCCGAAGGAAAGCGCACGATCTGGGCGTTGATCTCGATCTGACGCAGCTTGAGCCGCGAGGGCTCCAGGGGGCCCGCCGCGAGGAAGCGGGCCTGCGCCGCCGCACCCGCGAGGTCTGACGGCGGCACCCATGCCCCCGCGGCGCCGATGCAGGCACCCGCGGAGGGCCGCGGCACGTCGTAGACCGCATTCAGCGTGAAGGGCAGGCGCGAGGCCGCGACGCCGGACTTGCCCTTTGTGCGGTACGCCAGGCGATAGACGAGGCGGACCTCGCCGCAGGTGGGCTTTCCCTCGTGCTCCGCGAAGTCCTTGCGGTCCAGGCGGTTCACCACGCCTGCGAGGCTGAAATGCGCGATGGGGCTGTCGAGCCAGCGCGGATCGAAGGCACCGCCAGTCTCGCCTGGCCGCGCCTCGTTGAGTTCGCGCCCGTTCGCAACCATCTCGGCACGCAGCGCCGCCACATCCCGGGCCACATGCTCGGCCATCGTGCGCATCACGGCGTTTCCCGCGCGCAGATCCTTCGTGGTGTGCAGGTTGGGGGCGCCGACCACGTCGCCGAGGGCGAAGCCCCGCTCCTCCAGATGCTGCAGAACGGCAACGTCCTGGACATCGAGCACCGGATCGCCGGCTCGCCAGGCCGACGCGGACGCGCCGAGCGAGCTCAGCACCAGCGCCGCCAGCGTACCCATCGTTGTGATCGTTGCCTTGCGCATCGCCTGGCCCATGGCTTGAGCTTCCCGAATAAGGGCATCCCGGGTCTGCTGCCGTATGGCAGCGCACGCGATGCTCGGGACCGGTGTGGCGGCCTGACGTTGCGCGCATTTGTCGTACGCTGCGCCATTGTTTCGTGGACGCTGTTCAAGTGCGGGCCCGACGCTCCGCGGTCTGCAGGTGACCCTCAACCGAAGAGGTGAGACCATCGACGCTCCCGCTCAGGCCGCAAGCGCCCGCTCGTGTCGCGACGCACCGGCGAGATGCACGGCAACCGCGCGGTTCACCACAGGGGTATGGGTGAGAGGGCACATATGAGCGCCGCCGGGGATCTCGGTGTTTCGTGCGCCTGGCACAGCATGCGCGATCAACTCGCAGATCCGACGGGTCGTCGGCAGGCGATCCGATCGCAGCGGCGGCTCAGGCCAGGAGGGAACCGGGCGGAACCGGAGCCCTCACGACAGGGTTTGATTGCGTCTTCCCCGCCGGCCCGGAGAACCCATGGCGTCCATCCCCCAGGACACCCGCTTCGACAGCACCCTGTCGCTGCTCTCGGAAGGTTATGGGTTCATCCCGAACCGCTGCCGCCAGTTTGGCTCCGACCTATTCGAAACGCGGCTGATGCTCACGAAAGCCGTGTGCATGTCGGGGGCGGAGGCCGCCTCACAGTTCTACCGGGCGGACCGCTTTACGCGCCGCTTCGCCATGCCGCGCATGTCCCTGTCGCTGATCCAGGATTTCGGGAGCGTCATGGTGATGGACGGGGAGGACCACCGCCGGCGCAAGGCGATGTTCCTGTCGATCATGGGGCCCGACGCCATGCCGCGCATCGTGGCGTTGACCACGGCGCATTGGCGGGCGCGGGCAAAGCGCTGGGCCACCATGGACCGTGTGGTGCTGTTCCATGAGGCGCATGTGCCCCTGTGCGGTGCCATCTGCGAATGGGCCGGTCTCGTCCTGGACGAGGGCGAGGTCGAGAAGCGGGCGCATGAATTAGAGGCCATGGTCGAGGGGACAGGGTCGGTCGGACCGCGCAACGTCCGCGGCCACCTCATGCGGGCGTGCACCGAGCGCTGGGCCCGGGATGTGATCCGGCGCATCCGGGCGGGCGACATGCAAGTCCCGGAGGGCAGTGCTGCCGCCGTCATCGCCGCGCACCGCGACAGGAGCGGCAACCTGCTCGATGTGGAGGTCGCTGCCGTCGAGCTCATCAACGTGCTCCGGCCGACGGTGGCGAATGCGCGCTACATGGTCTTCATCGCCATGGCGCTGCACGCCCATCCGGAATGGCGCGCGCTTGCAGGCGGACGACGGGGACGTGGAGCCCTTCATCCAGGAGGTGCGGCGCTTCTATCCCTTCATCCCGTTCATCGGCGGGCGGGTGCTCGAGGAGTTCGAATGGCGCGGCTACCACTTCGCCAAGGACACCTGGACGCTCATCGACCTCTACGGCACGAATCGCGATTCGCGCAGCTGGGACGAGCCCGACGCCTTCCGGCCCGAGCGGTTTAAGAACCGCAGCATCGGTCCCTTCGAGTTCATCCCGTCGGGCGGCGGCGATCACCCCACCACCCATCGATGCCCCGGCGAGTGGATCACAATCGAGCAGATGAAAACGGTCGCGCGGCTTCTCGCGCGGGAGATGCACTACACGGTGCCCGAGCAAGACCTCCACATCGACCTCGCCCGCATGCCGGCCCTGCCGAGGAGCCGCTTCGTAATGACGGATGTGCGTTTGGCCGGGTGAGGGTTTCGACGGCCACCGAACCAGTGACCGCCTTACCGTGAGAAGGCTCCTAGACCGCGTCGGGGCGACGCAACGGTACGGGCAGCCAGCCTAAGCCGGGTGGTCGGCTGTTATTTCACAGAAGACGCGTTGTATTTGAGGGATCTCACCCAGTGAGCATCCTCAATGGCACGCGGTCTCTGCAGAGGCTCGAGCCACTGTGGGAGGCGGGCCTCAAGGGTTTCCAGCGGGTGAGCGGCACGTTCGAACAAACCGGCCGACAGTGCCGGAAGGGCGTGCACCGGGGGTCCCTATGGTCAAGCAACGGCGAGGGCTGCCCCTCTCCTTCTACATCGTGGCCTTTGCCTTGGCCCTGGCGATTCCGGCTGTGGCCTTTGCCGGTGCCGTGACCTACCGCTGGGTCAAAGCCGAGCAGGCGCACCTGGAAGGCACAATCGACAAACTCGACGACGAGCTCGTCTCCAGCATCGACCGGTTCCTCGCCGGCCAGATCGCCATGCTGCAGGCGCTGGCCACGTCCCCCGCTGTCGACGCCGGCGAGATGCGCCACTTCGACGAGCAGGCGCGGGCCCTCATGGGGCTGCAGGGCATTCACATCGTCATGCGCGACATGACGGGTCAGCAGGTGATCAACACCCGCCTGCCCTGGGGCGCAGCGCTGCCTAAGGCACTGCTCGATGCGGTTCGCATCGTCGCCCAGACCAAGCAGCCCTACGTGTCCGATCTCATCATCGGCGCCGTGACGCGCACCCCTCTCGTTGCCATCAATGTGCCGGTCGTTCGCAGCGGCGCCGTGCGCTACGTGCTGAACGCCAGCGTGCCGCCGCAGGCCATCGCCGCTGTCGTCGAGGGCGCCGGAATCGAAGCTCCCTATTCGGCTTCCGTCGTCGACCGGAAGGGCCTCATCATCGCCCGCAGCGAGATGAGCACCGACTTTCTCGGGAAGCGCCATCCTGCCTTTGGCGAGGTGGCCGGCTCGCGAGGGACATGGTCCGGGGTGAACCCGCAGCAGGTCCCGGTGGTAGGCCATTACCGGCAATCCGCGCTCTCCGGCTGGTTCGTGAGCGTCGGCGTCGAGAAAGCGGCGCTGGAAGCTCCGCTCACCCGCTCCCCTGGTGGCTCGGCGGGCTCGGCGTAGTGCTCGGGGGGTTGGCGCTTGCCCTTGCCGTTCTCGTCGGGCAGCGCATCATTCAGGCGCAGGGCGATCTTGCGGCGGCAGCCCGTGCGGTGGGCCGAGGCGAGACGATCGCTCCGCCCGAAATGGCCGTGCGGGAGGGCAACAGGATCGGCGAAGAGCTCGCCCAGGCCTCGGTACGCCTCGGCGAACAGGCGGCAGCGCTGGTCGAAGCGAATCGCCAGCTTGAGTCCAAGATCGAGAAACGCACGCGGGACCTCGCGGCAAGCGAGGCGCGGGCCCGCCTTCTCTCGGAAAACGCCAGCGACGTGATCACCCTCATGGGCACGTCCCTGCGCCGCCTCTACGCCTCGCCGGCTTCAAGGGACGTCCTGGGCTACACGCCCGACGAGCTCATGGGCGGAACGCCGATCGCCATCGTGCATCCCGAGGATGCGGAGGGGCTGAAGGGCAAGCTTCAGGCTCTCGCCCGGGGCGAGGTCGATCGGGCGCGCAGCATCCATTGCTTCCGTCACAAGCGCGGGTCGTGCATCTGGGTCGAGGTGAACTTCCGCCTCGTGCGTTCGGAGGGCGGGGCGCCCCAGGAAATCGTCAGCATCATCCGCGACATTTCCGAGCGCCGGCAGCTCGAGGAGCACCTGCGGGAATCGCAGAAGATAGAGGCGGTGGGCCAGCTCACCGGCGGCATCGCGCACGAGTTCAACAACCTGCTCATGGTGGTGCTCGGCAATGCCGAGATCCTGGCCGAAGAGGTGCGCGACCCCCAGCTCCAGAAGCTGGCTTTGGCGATTCAGGGCTCGGCCGAGCGTGGCTCCGATCTCACCCAGAAGCTCCTCGCCTTCGGGTGCCGGCAGTCGCTGCGCCCGGAGCGGCTCGATCTCGACGGTGTGGTCCGCGACATGGTCCCGTTGCTGCGCCATGCCCTTGGCCGCGGAATCGAGATTGTCACGGACGTGCCGGCGGAACCGGTTTTCGCCCTGGCCGACTCGACTCTTTTGCAGAGCTCGATCCTGAACCTTGCCATCAACGCGCGCGATGCCATGCCCGGCGGCGGGACCGTCGTGGTCCGGACCGGCCAGCTCGTGGCGGGCCCCAAAGATGGCGGGCTCCCCTGCGGCCAGCCCGTGGCTTTCGTCACCGTCTCCGCCTCTGGCACCGGGATTGCCCCGACGTTCTGGAGCGGGTGTTCGAACCCTTCTTCACCACGAAGGAGGTCGGCAAGGGCACGGGACTTGGGCTTTCCATGTCTACGGCTTCGCCCAGCAATCGGGCGGGCACGTTACGATCGAGAGCCAAGAGGGGCAGGGCACGGCGATCACGATGCTGCTGCGGTCGGTCAGCGCGGGTTCCGCGCGGACCAGCGCTCCCGCAAGCGCGGCCGCGCTTGCGCGCTCGCGTTCGGCACGGGTTCTCGTCATCGAGGATGAGCCGCAGGTGCTGGAGTTCGTCTCAACCCAGCTGCGCCAGCTTGGCTACGGCGTCACCTGCGCGGCTTCGGGGGCCGAGGGACTGGAGCTTCTTAACGGGCAAACCGCGTTCGACCTCCTGTTCACGGATGTGGTCCTCGGACGGGGCCTGAGCGGCGTCGAGATCGTCAAACGCGCAAGGGTCCTGCGGCCGGGGCTGAAGGTGCTGCTGACCTCTGGCTATTCGGACGACGTCGTCGAGGAACTTGGGGTCGATCCGGGCTTGCGCCTTCTGCGCAAGCCCTACCGCCGGCAGGCACTGGCAGAAGCGGTTGTCGCGGCCCTGCAGGGGCTGAGCGGGGAGGCCACACCCGAACGGTCGCAGGCGCCATCCGTCGGGGTCAACCTCAGGGCCGCCGGGGCCAACGGCCCCAGCGCGGCCGTGGAGAGCGAGGCGCGAAGCAAGCTTGGCAGCGGGCCTGTTGCGGCCTCGCGGTCCCAGCTCGCGTCGTGCGGCAGGCGTAATGACCGAAGGACATTCGACCTTCGTTCAGCTAAGGCCTTCAAACGGCGAAGGTTTTGCCTGCGACACAGATTCCAAATCGGGATCGGCTATTGAGCGTAGCAGAATTGGTCGTTTATGAGTCCAGTAGGCCTGGGACAGGAGCGGAAAGCTCGGCGGCCAGTGGGAGCACATGCATGAGCGAGAAACGGAGCAATACTCGATCGGCGGTACCGGTTCTACGGGCAGTGTCCAACGTGCCTGCGGACGAGAACACCGCGTCCATGATCGCCATGTTGCAGGAGCACCTGAAGCTCGCCCGCGAGGGCAAGCTGCGCTCCATCGCGATCGTCTCCGTGTCCAATGACGGCGCCTCCATCGGCACGCAATGGTCCTGCACCAACGGCGACAGCGCGAGCCTCATCGGCAAGCTCACGGTGCTGACCCACGATCTGATGGCGTCCCGCGAGTAGGCTGACCGACCCGCCAGCCGAGCGGGTTCTGCCTTTCAGACGCGAACGGTCCGGCCCTCGCGGGCCGATTGCAGCAGGGCGTCGATCAGGCGATGCACCTGAAGCGCCTCCGCCCCTGAAATCCGCGGCTCCCGCCCCTCGTCCAGCGCATCGTAGAAGTCGCGGTGCAGGGCGAGATGCCAATCATGCGGGAAGGCCATGGGATCGGCACCGCCTCCCGTCGCCGTCGTCTCCCCGAAACGCTCCTGGCGCCCGTCCAGAAACGAGAGCTCGAGGCTGCCGCTCTCCAGGACCGCGGTTCCCTTCGTACCCGCAAGCGTGATGCGCTCCGCGCCGCCGGGATAGAACGCCGTGGTTGCCATCAGCGCGCCCGCGGCACCGTTCGCGAAGGTGAGCCCCGCGCCGACGAAATCTTCCGACTCCATCCGGTGCAGCCGCGTGGTGGAGGCCACCGCGGCCACACTTTCGACAGGCCCCGTCAAGCTGAGCATCAGGTCCATGGAGTGAATGGCCTGGCTGATCAGCACCCCGCCCCCGTCGCGGGCATAGGTGCCGCGGCCGGGCTCGTCGTAATAGCCCTGGGGCCGCCACCAGGGCACGGTGAGGTGCACCGCCGCAAGATCGCCGAGCACGCCCTCCGCAAGCGCCGATTTCAGCTGTTCGGCCCCCCTGCGGAAGCGGTGCTGCAGCACGATCCCGAGCCGCACGCCGGCACCTTTGCAGGTGCCCACGATGGCTTCGGCGGCGGCCCTCGTCCGCTCGACGGGCTTTTCCATGAGGATGTGCTTGCCGGCCCCGGCGAAGCGCTCGACGAGTTCCTGGCGCGCATTGGGGGGCGTAAGGAGCACCACGGCGCTGATCGACGGGTCGGCGATCAGGCCATCGAGGTCGTCGGTAACGGGAAGTCCGAAGCGCTCCGCGCAGGCGCGTCGCCGCTCCTCGCTGCGGCTGTAGGCCCCTGCCACCTCGATGCGGCCCTTGAGGTCGACGAGCGACTTCAGGTGGGGCAGGGCCCCCATGCCGAGGCCCACGACGGCAACACGTCTTGTCATGCGATCAACTCCCCCGAGCCCCTTTGGTAGCGCCGCGATCGGGGGAGTTCCAGCGGCGATCGCGTGCCGTTCCACGACGGGCTCGTGGGAACCGGGCGACTCGCTGCCGGATTCATCAAACGGGGTGTTTGGCCCGGGTGTCGCGTCTTGTCTCGACCTGGGCCGCGTTCGTGTGAGTAAGCGTATCGTGGCACGCCGCAGAACCTCGACCAAACGACGTCTCACCCCAGCCCTGCTCACTGCCCTCGCGATTGGCTTCTTTGCGGTGTGGCTCGAACGGTCGAACTGGCTGCCGGAGCCTGCCGCCGATCTCGTGCGCCATGCGGAAACGCAGGTGCTCGATCCAATTCTGAAGGAACTCGGCTTCAACCTGCCTTCCCGCGAGGTGCCCTCGGTTGTCCCCGACGAAAACCTCGACCTCGACCAAGCCCGCACCCTGCTGGCTGGCATCCGTGTCGCGCCTGAAGCCAACGAGGGTTACGAGCGCGAGGCCTGGCCGCATTGGCTCGATCTCGACGGCAATTGCCTCAATGCCCGGGAAGAGGTGCTTGTGGCCGAGAGCCTCGACCCGGCGGTGCTGAGCCGCGACGGATGCCGGGTGCTCAAGGGGCGCTGGCTTGACCTCTATACGGGCGAAACCCTCACCGACCCCGCGACCATCGACATCGACCATGTGATCGCGTTGGAGGAGGCGCATGGGAGTGGCGGGCATGCCTGGAACCGAGACCGGCGCGCCGCCTTCGCCAACGACCTCTCGGACGGGCGCACGCTGATCGCGGTTTCGGCCGCAGCAAACCGCGCCAAGGGGGCGCAAGGGCCGGAGGAGTGGTTGCCGCCGCAGGCGGGCTATCGTTGCCGCTACGTGGTGGATTGGATCGCCATCAAGGCGCGATGGGAGCTCAGCATGGACGAGAGCGAGCGCGTGACCGTCGGCAATATCCTGGAGGCCTGCGTCGCGGCGGGCTCGACCACGTCGAGCGTCAATCCGCGGTCGGTTCGGTAGAGCCCTAGCTGTCGAGACGGCGGAGCGCCGCCTTGTTGGTGAGCTGGATGGAGCGGCGGTGAGCCGGGAGTTCGATCACGTGCTGGCGCTCGAGCTGCGTGAGGGTGCGCGAGACGGTCTCGATGGTGAGACCCAGATGGTCGGCAATGTCGGTACGCGACATCGGCAGGTTCAGCTGGTCGTCGCCGAGCCGCTCGGCGAGATCGAGAAGAAAGGTGGCGATCTTCTCCACCGCGCTCTTGCGGCCGAGCAGCAGCATGTGGTCCTGCGCCCGCTCGAGCGAGCGCATCATCGCATCCACGATCTGCCGGGCAAAGGCGCCGTCCTGGCCCGCGAAGCTCTCCAGGCTGCAGCGGCGATAGGCCACCACGGTCGCCTCGCCCACGGCCTCGGCCGAGAAGCGGTGCTCGGCACCGGCCTCGATGCCGAAGATGTCGCCCGGCAGGTGGAAGGCGTCGATCTGGCGGCGGCCGTCGGCGAGGAGCTTCGAGGTGCGGATCGCGCCGGACACGACCTTGTAGAAGAAGGCCGCTCGGTCGCCCTCCAGGAACAGCTCCTCGTCCTTGGCGAGAGCGCGGGTGGCGCCAAGCGCCTTCGCCTCGGCCGCACGCCGCGCCGGCTCGGCATAGCCGCGGAGCGCGGGAGCGTTGTGGGCGGGGGTGGCAAGGGCGGCAAGGGCGGCGGTCTGCATCGGGGCCTCGTCATCTCGGGAGCGGTGACGGGCTGAGGGGTAATCCGCTGCCGGGCAGGCGAAAATTCCGATGCTTCGCTTAAGGGACACCCCGCTAAGGAGTTTTACGGAGCCCAGTGCCGTGCCCACGCGCCTGCACGTGGACGGAGGGTCAGGCGACCGCGAGAGCGCTGCGGATGCCTTCCACGAGCGCGCTGTCCTCCAGGGGCTTTTCGAGAACCTGGCGGAAGCCGGCTTCGGCAGCCCGGTCGCGCAGGTCGTCCGTGGCCTTGCCGGTGATTAGGATGGCGGGGAGGCGGATGGCGCGGGAGCGGAGGCGCTTCACGAGCTCCACGCCCGTCATGGCCGGCATGTAGTAATCCACCACGAGGCAGCCGTGAGCAGGGAGATCCCCGTCGGCCAGCAGCGCCTCGCCGCCCTCATAGGCGCGCACGTCCAGCCCTTCCAATTCGAGGGCGAACTTCAGCGAATGGCGGACCGCAGCGTCGTCGTCGACGACGATGACCGGCCCCGGGGGTGCGGACATGGCGGAGTCCCGTGAGGTCCCTGGCTTCGATGGGATCGGCCATAGCCTGATCCCGGGCCCTCCGGGTTGATATGGCGCAAGGGCCCCCGGCCTCCCATTCCGGGAAAACCCTTAAGGGGGCCCGCTCAGGAGGCTTTGCCCCCGGCCAGCAGGGCCATGCGAACGAGCTCCGAGAGGCTGCCGGCCTGCATCTTGGCCATCACGTTGGCCCGGTATATCTCCACCGTGCGCGGGCTGATCGTGAGGTCGTAGGCGATCACCTTGTTGGCCTTGCCGGCCACAAGGCCCTCCAGCACCTGCCGCTCGCGCTCGGAGAGGGTTTCGAGGCGCGCACGCACCTCGTTCCATTGCGCGTCGCGCTCCGCGCTCTGCTCTTGGCGCTTGAGGGCCGTTCGGATCGCGGCCAGGAGCAGATCGTCGTCGAAGGGCTTCTCGATGAAGTCGATCGCCCCTTCCTTCATGGCCTCGACCGCGAGCGGCACGTCGGCATGGCCCGTCATGACGATCACGGGAAGGGCGATGCCCCGTTCCTTGAGGTGGCGCAGAAAGGCGATACCGTCGATGCCCGGCATGCGCACATCAGTGAGGATGCAGCCGGAGGGCGCCTCCCGCACGGTTTCGAGGAAGGCAGAGGCCGATTCATGCAGCCGCACGGGCAGCCCATCCGAGGCGAGGAGGAAGGACAGCGACTGGCGCACCGCCACATCGTCGTCCACCACATGCACGACCGCCTCACCCGTCATGGACCCGTTCTCCCGTTAGCACCCAATGTGCCGAGCCGCGCTCAATCCGTTCTTGTCCAACTTGCCTAGCCGCGCTTACACCACTGCCGCAAGCTCTGGCCGCCAGCAGCCCACGGAGCCGTCCTCACACCGCGGCCGCAAGCTCCTGCCCATCGACCGCCCGCAAGGTGAAGCGGAACGCGGTGCCCTCGCCGGGCTTCGACTCGGCCCAGATCTTTCCGCCGTGGGATTCCACGATCGTCCGGCAGATCGACAGGCCGACGCCCATGCCGTGCTTCTTAGTGGTCACGAAGGGCTGGAAGAGCTGCGCCGCCACCTCCGGTGCGAGACCCGTGCCCGTATCCCTCACGCACACCTCCACGAGGCCGTCCTGCGGCAGGGCGGTGGTGCTCACCACGAGTTCCCGGCGGGGCCGATCCTGCATGGCCTCGATGGCATTGCGGATGAGGTTGAGCAGCACCTGCTGGATCTGAATGCGGTCCGCGAGCACGAGGGGCGCGTCCGGATCGAGGCGGAACGAGACGCGCACGCCCTTCTCCTTGGCACCGACCAGTGCCAGGGCGCTCGCCTCCTGGACGAGCTTCGGCAGGCTCTCGATGTGCCGCTCGCTCTCGCCGCGGGAGACGAATTCGCGGAGATGCCGGATCACCTGGCCGGCCCGCAGCGCCTGCTCGGCCGCCTGGTTCACCGCATCGCGCAGCATGGGCACGTGCTCGCCTTCCATCCGCTCCAGGATGCGCCGCGAGCCCTTGAGGTAATTGGCGATGGCGGTGAGGGGCTGGTTGATCTCATGCGCCAGGGTCGAGGCCATTTCGCCGAGCGCCGTGAAGCGCGACATGTGCACGAGTTCGGATTGCAGCTCCTGCAGGCGGGTTTCGGTTTTCTGACGCTCGGTGAGGTCCCGTACGAAGCCCGTGAAATAGCGCCGGTTGTCGGAACGCATCTCGCCGACGGCGAGCTCCATCGGAAAGGTGGATTCGTCCTTGCGCTGGCCCACCACCACGCGGCCGATGCCGATGATGCGGCGCTCGCCGGTGGTCATGTAGCGGGCCATGTAGCTATCGTGCTGGGTCCGATAGGGCTCCGGCATCAGGATGCTGACGTTCTGCCCCAGGACCTCGGTGTTCTCGTAGCCGAACAGGCGCTCGGCGGCGGCGCTGAAGGACTGGATGCGACCCGCCTCGTCGATGACGACCATAGCATCGGGCACCGTCTCCAGGATCGAGCGCAGATGCGCCTCACGGGCCCGCAGGGCATCCTCGGCGGCCCGGTGCTCGGTGATGTCCCGGGAAACCTTGGCATATCCCACGAGTTCGCCCGCCTCGTCGCGCAGGGGCGTGAGCGTCACATGGGCGATGAAGGAGGAGCCGTCCCGGCGCAGGCGCAGGCCCTGCTCCTCGTAGCGCCCCGTCTCGCGTACGAGGCGCAGCTCCCGCTCGAGCTTCCCGGCGGCTATGTCCTCTGCCGGGTAGAACACCGAGAAATGGCGCCCCAGGATTGCGTCGGCACGCCAGCCGGTGATGCGCTCGGCCCCCGCATTCCAGCTCGCGATCCGCCCTTCCAGATCGAGGCGGATGATGGCGAGGTCGAGCAGGGAATCGACGAGGGGGTCGATCCCTTTCGCCCGCTCGTCAGCAGCGGTCGGGAGCAAGGACGATACGGTCAAATCGGTCTCCTGCGAGCGGGGCAGTCGCACGCGGCCCCGGCCCCCGCTCAGGATCTATGGGATCCTCACGGCCCAGGGCAAATCGGCCGGCCAAGCCGCGATTGCAAGTGATGACGGGATAGTCGGAATATGGGGTCTGGGGTGCCGATCCGCCATGGGTGCCGGCGGGGCTCAGCGCGATGCGGCCCCTTCGACAACTGCCTGTTCGTACAGCCGCTCCAGATCGTGGGTGTAGGTGGGGCTGTCGAACAGGGGGCAGGTTGTGCCAGAGCCGGAAGCGAAGCGATCAGGAGAATGCCGGCCGCGACCCCAGCCGATCGCCTCCGTCGAAGGGTATGGTGAGGGGGTGGGGAGGCGAAGGAGGCCATCGGGTGGTCCGCTGAGCCCTCACCCACAGCGAGCCCAGCTCTCGCGGTGAAGCACCGCCCCTTGTCGCAAGGGCGCCTGCCTCAGCGGCCTTGCAGCAGCGAGCGACCCGTCATCTCGGCCGGCTGCTCGATGCCCATGAGGGCGAGGAGCGTGGGTGCGACGTCCGCAAGCCGGCCCTCGGCGAGGTTGCCGGCGTCTGTGCCCACAAGGATGATGGGCACGGGGTTGGTGGTGTGAGCCGTGTGCGGGCCGCCCGTCACGGGATCGCGCATCATCTCGCAATTGCCGTGGTCGGCCGTGACAAGAAGGGCGCCGCCCATGGACTCCACGGCCTCGGCGATGGCGCCGAGGCCCGCATCGACGGTTTCCACCGCGCGAACGGCCGCTTCGAGCACGCCGGTGTGGCCCACCATGTCGGGATTGGCGAAGTTGAGCACGATGAGGTCGTAAGTTCCCGAGCGGATCGCCGCCACGGCTTTGGCGGTGAGCTCCGGCGCCGACATCTCGGGCTGCCGATCGTAGGTCGCGACCTTCGGGGAGGGCACCATAATGCGCTCCTCGCCGAGATAGGGCTCCTCTTCCCCACCGTTGAAGAAATAGGTTACGTGCGGGTATTTCTCGGTTTCCGCCATCCGGAGCTGAGTCCGTCCCGCTGCCGCGACGGTTGCGCCCAAACCCTTGGCAAGCGTCTGCGGTGGGAACAGAACCTGCATGCGCGCATCGAGATCCGCGCCGTAGGAGGTCATGGCAACGGCCAGCGTCAGACGCGGAACGGCTCCTCGCGCGAAGCCCGTGAAGGCGGGGTCGAGCAGGGCGTCGAGCAGCTGGCGGATGCGGTCGGCGCGGAAGTTGAAGCTCACCACCGCATCGCCGTCCCGCATGCCGCCGTAGCCCCCGATGGCGGCGGGCATGAGGAACTCGTCCGATACGTCGGCCGCATAGCCGGCCGCGATCGCCGAGAGCGCATCGGGGAAGGCCGCGCCCCGTCCGTGAACGAGCGTATCGAAAGCGAGCTGCACCCGCTCCCAGCGGTTGTCGCGATCCATGGCGTAGTAGCGCCCCGACACGGTCGCGATCCGCACGCCTGCGGGCAGCGCCGCCTCGACGGATGGCACGTACTCGGCAGCCGAGCGGGGCGGCGTGTCGCGCCCGTCCGTGAAGACGTGCAGGACCGCCGGGATGCCCTCCTCGGCCAGCACCCGCGCCAGGGCTACCGCGTGATCCTGGTGCGAGTGGACGCCGCCCGGCGAGATGAGACCGATGAGATGGCAGGTTCCGCCGGTCTCCCGCAGGCGTCCGATGAGCCCACTGTTCCTGAGCGCCATCCCCAGGGAGCCGTCGAGGATCGCCTGATTGACCCTTGGCAGGTCCTGCATCACCACCCGCCCGGCCCCAAGGTTGAGGTGGCCCACCTCCGAGTTGCCCATCTGGCCGTCGGGCAAACCCACATCGAGGCCGGAGGTGCGCAGGAAGGCGTGCGGGCAGGAGGCCCAGAGCCGGTCGAAGTGGGGCGTGCGCGCGAGGCGCACCGCATTGTCCTCCACCTCCTCGCGCCAGCCCCAGCCGTCGAGGATCATCAGCATCGTGGGGCGGTGGGGCATGGAGCGGCACTCTGGCGGGGTCGAAGGCGGCTCGTGGTGCGGCGAACGGGCGGGCCTGTCAACGGGGCGCCGGGCGCTCGCATGCGGCCTTCACCAGGCGTGGGGCGGAGTGTTAGCGGCCGGCCTTCGCCATCAGCTGGCGGATGCGATCCACCACCCCTTGCGGCTCATAGGGTTTGTCGAGCAGGGGACCCGCTTCGCACAAGGTGGCGGCGATGTCGGCGGAGCGCTCCGCTCCGGAGGTGAGGATCACGCGCATGCCCGGATGCCGGGCGCGAACCCAGCGGGCGAGCTCGAAGCCGTCTATATCGCCCGGCATCTGCACGTCGGCGAAGACGATGTCGACGGACACGTCGGGCGATTGCAGGACCGCGACGGCTTCCAGGGCATTGGCGGTTTCATGGACCCGGTACCCGCATTCGCGCAGATAGTCGGCGATCACCAACCGAATCAGCACCTCGTCCTCCACCACCAGCACCGTCTGAGCCGGGGTTTCGGGTTGCGGGGTGAGGGGTTTCGAGGCCGTTGTCACCTTCGCACAACGGCTACGGTTTTGGGCCGGTTCCGTGCTTCCGTGCAGGTTTGAATGGGGGCGCCGACGATGCGAGAGCGAGGTTGCGTTTCGCCCCTTCAACGGTGCGAAGGGTCGTGCAGGCTGCGCATGACCTGCGTCACGACCTCGCCGACCGCATAGGGCTTGCGCACCTGCGCCTCCGCGGCTGCAGGGCCGCTCTTCGAGGAGGAAAAAAGCAAACGGGCACCGGGGTGCCGGGTCCGCAGCCAATCGCCGAAGGCGGCGCCGCACTGATCCAGATCGGCGAGCACCAGGTCGACCTTCATGCTGCCCATCACCGCGCCGGCATCGTCCAGGGTGCTCGCTTCCGCGACCTTGAAGCCCTCCGCCCTCAAGGCATCGCAGACGAGGCAGCGAGCCACCGCATCGGCATCGAGAACGAGGAGGACCAGGGGGCCCTAACGCGGGAAGGGGGTCACAATGGCGGCGTTCACGAAACTTGAACTCTATCGACGCAAACTCTTCAGCGAGGGAACGCCCCTGGCTAGCCTTGGTTCTTCCCTCCCTCGATCTCCACGCCGCTCGCCGCCCCGTGCGCGAGCGCACGGCAGGGGGAGAGGCAGGGTTTTAAGCCGGAACTCCCCTGTGAGAGGTGCGTTGTGCTTCACTGTGTTCTCTGCACCTAAGCTTCGATCCTGATGGCCGAATCCCCGCAAAGCGTCGTTCTGGTCGTCGAAGACGAGCCCCTCGTGCGGCTGCTCGTCTCCGAGGTCCTGACCGATTCCGGCTTCAAGGTGCTCGAAGCCGCCAATGCGGGCGAGGCGCTCACGATCCTCAATGCCGGGATTGCGGTCCATGTCCTCTATGCGGATGTGGACATGCCCCCGGGCATCAACGGCTACGAACTCGCCCAGCAGGTGCACCAGGGCTGGCCTAATGTCGAAATCCTGATCACATCGGGCCGGGCTTGGCCGGGCCAGGGCGATCTCCCGGCCGGCGCCGCCTTCCTGGCGAAGCCTGTGCCGATCGAGGCGATGGTGTCCCACGTGCAATCGGCCGCCGATCGGGCGCGTGCGGCTCAGGGCGGCGCAGGCGACGGGGATCATGCCGTCGACGGGAATGTGATCGCGTTTCCGAAGTTCGCCTGAAGCGCGTGCGCTGAAGCCGGGTTAGGCCGCCGAGACGTAGCCGTCCCGCCCATAAGACCAGATCGGATAGCGCTCGCCCCCATTGGCCTCCACGATCACCGAGGTCGGGACCTCGGGCTCGGAGGCGCTGGCGATCGTGATGGCGGCCTGGATGGCCTGGGACTTGGTGGCGAAGCGCGCGAGGAAGCGGCCTTCGTACTGAACCCCCCATTGGTGGCCCGACATGGGGTAAACTAGATATTCGCCGGGCGTCATAGGCAGGTCCTTGGCAGGCCACTCAACACAGGAAACGCGGCCGTTAGCTCCGCCGTTCCTGAGCTGACGTAACGTCAGCGCCCGAGTCGGTCAAGTCGCCCTTGCTTTTCCAATAAGCGAACGCTTATATGACGGCATGGCCGAAGCAGACCTCTTCCGCGTTCTCGCCGATCCCACCCGCCGCGCGGTCTTCGAGCGGTTGCTTCAGGCCGAGATGACGGTTTCCGACCTCAAGGCGGGGTTCGCGATCTCGCAGCCCGCCATCTCCCAACATCTCGGAACTCTCAAGGGCGCGGGCCTCGTGCAGGAGCGGCGAGAGGGCCGGTTCTCGTATTACCGCGCCGATCCGGACGCCCTCGCGCCGCTGGTCGATTGGGTCGATCGCTACCGGTCCTTCTGGCCCGAGCGCATCGAGCGCCTCAAGGATGTGCTGAAGAGGATGGACCAATGACGACGCGCCCCGAAGCTTCGGAGCCCACCCGGACCGTGGTGGTGGAATGCAGTCTCGACGCCAGCCCGGCGCTGGTCTGGCGGGCGCTCACCACGCCCGAAATCCTGGCCGAATGGCTCGGTCCCAATACCATGAAGGCCGAGACGGGCGAGCGCTTCACCCTTGAGGCGGCGGATGCGGGCGGCACCCTCACCTGCGAGGTGCTCGAAGCCGAGCCGCCGCGGCGGCTCTCCTATACCTGGCGCGGCGATGCGACGGATGCGGTGGGCGAGCCGCTCGACTCCCGGGTTACGTTCGAACTGACGCCCCTCGACCACGGCCGCACGCTCCTGCGGGTGGTCCATAGCGGGCTGCCCGTCGCTCTGCCCCGCTTCGGCAGCGTTCTGCAGGCCCGCGCGGGTCGCGCGGGGGCGCGCCGCACGACCCGCAGTGTCAGGCGGCCCCTTGCTCAAGGCCGGATCGTCGGCGGACGCCTGTCACGAATGCGGCTCGCCGCTTAAAACCAACCCTGCATTTGCGGGAATCCTCAAGCGGCCGGGCTCACCCGGCGGCACGGGAGACCTGTGCCCTATTCCCAGGAGAGCCCCATGCGTGACCCGATCGAACTGTATAATTCCATGCTCGTGCCGATGGTGGTCGAGCAGTCGAACCGGGGCGAGCGCTCCTTCGACATCTACTCGCGACTGCTGCGCGAGCGCATCGTGTTTCTCACGGGACCGGTGGACGACAACTCCGCCTCGCTCATCGTGGCGCAGCTCCTGTTCCTGGAGGCCGAGAACCCCAAGAAGGAGGTATCCTTCTACATCAACTCGCCGGGCGGGGTCGTGACCTCCGGGTTCTCGATCTACGACACCATGCAATTCATCCGCTGTCCCGTGTCGACGCTCTGCGTCGGGCAGGCCGGCTCCATGGGTTCGGTCCTGCTCACCGCCGGCGCCGCCGGCCAGCGTTTTTCCCTGCCGAACGCCCGGATCATGGTCCACCAGCCCTCCGGCGGCTACCAGGGCCAGGTCACGGACATCCTCATCCACGCCCGCGAGAGCGAGGCCCTCAAACGGCGCATCACCGAGGTCTACGTGCAGCACACAGGACAGGACTACGCCGCCGTCGAACGGGCGCTCGATCGGGACAACTACATGTCGGCCGAGCAGGCGCGGGACTTCGGCCTCGTCGATGCCGTTCTCGACCGCAGGCCCGAGGCTGCGACTACCCCCTGACGCTGCCGGGATGGGTTGGGAGTGCGGCGGGCTCTATGGCGACGCCGGGATGCGCCGGGAGTGCAGTGCACCCCTGCAGGCGCAAAGCTTGACGCAGGAGGGCGCCGGGCGCACCTCCTTGGGGTGAGAGCCCGCAGGCCGGGCCAGCCATCAAGGTCCCACCATGAAACCCGCCGAATACCGAAGGGCGCCCGAGGCCTCGGGCGCAGGCGACGCCATCGTCCACGTGGCGGGCCTCACCAAGACTTATGCGTCCGGCTTCGAGGCCCTCAAGAACGTCGATCTCTCGATCCGGCGCGGCGAGATCTTTGCGTTGCTGGGCCCGAACGGCGCCGGCAAGACCACCCTCATCAGCATCATCTGCGGCATCGTCAACCCCACCTCGGGCAGCGTGACGGCGGACGGGCACGACATCCGCCGCGACTACCGCGCCGCCCGCGCAAAGATCGGCCTCGTGCCCCAGGAGCTCCACACGGACGCCTTCGAGACCGTGTGGGCGACCGTGCGCTTCAGCCGTGGCCTTTTCGGCAAGGGACCGGACCCGGCCTATCTCGAACGCATCCTCAAGGACCTCTCGCTCTGGGAGAAGCGCGACTCCAAGATCATAACGCTCTCCGGCGGCATGAAGCGCCGCGTGATGATCGCGAAAGCCCTCTCGCACGAGCCGCAGATCCTCTTCCTCGACGAGCCGACTGCGGGCGTCGACGTCGAGTTGCGGCGCGACATGTGGGAGATGGTGCGGCGGCTGCGAGAGAACGGCGTCACCATCATCCTCACGACCCACTACATCGAGGAAGCCGAGGAGATGGCGGACCGCATCGGCGTGATCCGCAAGGGCGAGATCATTCTGGTGGAGGAGAAGACCGCGCTGATGCAGAAGCTCGGCAAGAAGCAGCTCACCCTGCATCTGCCGGCGCCCCTCGACGCCATCCCATCGGAGCTCAGCCCCTATCGCCTTGCCCTGTCCCAAGACCGCATGCAGCTCGTCTACACCTTCGACGCCAAGAGCGAGGAAACCGGCATCGCCGGCCTCTTGCGGGATCTTGCCGGGGCCGGCATCGGCTTCAAAGACCTGCAGACCGAGCAGAGCTCGCTCGAGGACATTTTCGTCAGTCTTGTGCGAGGTGAGGCATGAACTTTTATGCGATCGGGGCCATCTACCGTTTTGAGATGGCGCGCTTCTGGCGCACGATGATGCAGAGCATCGCCTCGCCCGTGCTCTCCACTTCGCTCTACTTCATCGTCTTCGGCACGGCCATCGGCTCGCGCATGATGGAGATCGACGGCGTGAGCTACGGCGCCTTCATCGTGCCGGGGCTGATCATGCTCTCCGTGCTCACCGAGAGCATCTCGAACGCCTCGTTCGGGATCTACATGCCGAAATATGCCGGCACGATCTACGAGATCCTGTCGGCCCCGATCTCCGCCCTCGAGACGGTGATCGGCTATGTGGGCGCGGCGGCCACGAAGTCGGTGCTCCTCGGGCTCATCATTCTGGCGACCGCGCGGCTCTTCGTGGATTTCACCATCGCGCATCCGGTCTGGATGGCGGCGTTCCTGGTGCTCACCTGCGTGACCTTCAGCCTGTTCGGCTTCATCATCGGGGTGTGGGCGGACAGCTTCCAGAAGCTGCAGGTCGTGCCCCTCATGGTGGTCACGCCCCTCGCGTTCCTCGGCGGCAGCTTCTATTCCATCGGCATGCTACCGCCCTTCTGGCAGAAGGTCGCGCTCTTCAACCCCGTGGTCTATCTCGTGAGCGGCTTCCGCTGGAGCTTCTACGGCGTGTCGGACGTGAACATCGCGGTCAGCCTCGCTATGACGCTCGTGATCCTCGCGGCCTGCCTCGCGCTCGTGTGGTGGATCTTCAAGACCGGCTATCGGCTGAAGGCCTAAGGGCGCGCCTCCCCAGAAACGCACATCGGGCGCTGCGCGGCGACGGCTCGCCGCGCAGCTCTCTTCCGGTTAGCGGACGATCGCGGGAGCGTCCGCGGCGATGCCGACGCGCGCCTCGCCGATCGCGAAGCTGAAGCCCGCTTGGCCCGAATAGGATACGGGCTCGAGCACCACGCGCTCGCCCTGCACGTCGAAGTGCATCTGCGTGCCTGGGCCGCCCACCAGGGTCGCCTCGGCAGAGGGGCCGGCGAAGATCCCGTTGATCATGTTGGAGCGGCTGGCGCCCCCGGGGGTGAGAACGCGCCAGGCGATGGTCTGCCCGCTGGTCACGCCGAGATCGAGCCCGACCCGGTCCATGCGGCCGCTATAGGTCTGCACGAAGCCGCCGCGGTTCGAGGTGAAACGGCAGATCATGCCGCGGGTGGAACCCACCACGAAGCCCATCGTGGGCTCGACGGAGCAGGCGAGCGTGCCGGCGGTGCGCAGCGGGGAGTTGGGGAAGCTGCGGGCCTCGGCGGAGGCGACCGCAACGGTGGAGAGCAGAAGGGCAATGAGAGTCGAGCGTATGGGTGTTCTCCTGTGAAGCCGGTTTGACGTTGACCTGTGGTGATGCCGGCCGCGTTGCCCGCGGTCGGTCGCTCGCCGCTGATGGCGTGTCGAGCAATGGGGATGGTTGTGCCGGGACGACGTTGCCGGAGTTTGTCGTCGCGATCGCTTGATGTTGCGTCGCGCGAAGGCTCACGAAAGCTTCGCGGGAGCGATGCGCCGAACCGCGTTACCAATCGAAAAGGGAGGCGATGCACGACACGATGGCGCTCCACAGCCCGAGCAAGGCTTCGACCGCGTCCGTGAAGGTGAGCCGCGGCCAATCGAACACGGTCGCCGGAACCGTGTAGACGATCAGCATGACGGCGCCCGCCGTCACGCCTTCCGTGAAGCCCCAGTTGAACGCCGCAACCGTGATCGCTGCGACCACGCCCACGGCACCGATGGCGAGAGCGAGCGCGAGAACCGCCAATCCCCTGCGTCGCCGCGGATGCTGATCCGCCATGACCCCTCTGCTCCCCTGAACAGGGCTCTCACTCGGGAGCGCCGTCGACCACCGAGGCCGGGATATCGACGGTGAGCACGAGCGGATTGGTCCGCTCGTAGGTGCCGACCTTGCCGAAATCGGCATGAAGCATGACGACGTAGTCTGCGCCCGCGGCGGCGGGTCGGTTCAGCGGGATGCGCAGGTTGGAGGATGTGCCCGGCTTCACCTGGATCTGGCCGAGGGCCTTCGGCTCGATGCTACCGCCGCGCACGGCACGAACGACGATGAGGCCCTGGCCCGGAACGTTGGCCTTCTCGATCAGGACGCTGCGCCGGTTCGGCATGATGCTCGCCGTGGAGGTCGAGAGGGATGCGACCTGCGCTTCGGCTGCACTCGACAAGGCCATTGCAAGGGTGAGGACTGCGAGGGATGCGGACCGTTTCATGAGAGTGCTCCTGGTGACGGAGAGATGAGACACGACGCACCTATCGGCATGATTGCGTCGCAACCCATGCTGGTGTCGCCGATGTTGCGGGCGTGTTGCGGCCGGCGCGAGAGAGCATTAGCGGCGTGCTGGCCCGATCTCGTCGAGGTCGGTGCGTGCGAAGGCGCAGGCCTCGAAATGGGGGGCGATCTCGCAGGAGAGCTCGTAATGGTGACGCGCCTGGTCCAGGTTCGTCGGCGTGCCCTCGCCGTAGCGGTGGGACTGGCCCAGCATCGTGCAGCCCCAGGCGTCGCGCCGGTCGCAGGCGATCTTGAAGCTGCGGTACTGGCATCGCTCTGCCGCGGCCGCGAGGCGGCCATGGAAGGGATCGCCCTGTTGGCCGCCGTTGCGGATCCCGGCGGCCCGGTTGGTGCAGCCGGCGCCTTTGCCCGTAGCGCAGGTCATGGCGAAGAGGATTTGGGCATAGCGCGCCTCGCGCTCGTCGTCGCGATCCTGGAAGGCGCGTGCCAATCCGAAGCACGCTTCGCCGTCATGGTCCTTCGTGCAGGCGTCGAGGCAGGATTTCGCGTCCGCCCGGCACCGCTCGGCCGAGAAGCCCTCCGCCCGACCAAGGGCCTGCGGCCGCGGCGGCCTTCGACCGAAGATGTCGGCCGGGCACCGCCCGAGCAAGGACGAGAGACCCCGGCTGGCACCGATCGCGGCCATGATGGTCCGGGCTTGCGCCGGGCTGAAGCCGCCGACCGGGGGCTCGTCGGCACGGGCCAGGGGGCTCCTACCATGCCGGCAAGGAGCGTGGCGCAGCGGATTGCAGAGCGGATCATCGCATGGCTCCGGAGGATGGTGGATCGCGAGCACTACAGGGTCTGCCGTGCTCGGCGTGCCCGGCTTATCGCTGGCGCCGCGATCGGAAACGGTGCGAGTGCGCACGCGGCAGGATGGTGCACGGAGCGAGCGCGATTTGGCGCCCGCAGCCTGAGCGAAACGCCTTTCGCGCGAAGAGCGAACGAAACATAGGATGCACCTCAAGCAACACCCGGGAGGCGCCGAGAGACATCGCGGCAACATCGCGAGCCTACTGAAAGCGTCACGACCGGTTCGAGGCCGCTGTGGACCCAACCGCTCGACCAAAGGGGATCGCTATGGCTCAATCATCCTTCGCCCGGCTCCTGTGCCAGGGTGCCGTTCTGTTCGTCGCGTTTGTGGCCGCCGAGACTCCCGCTCTGGCGGAGCGCAGCTCTCAGGCGGCCGGTCCCTTCGCGGCCTTGGTTGGTTCCTGGTCGGGGAGCGGCACCGTCAGCCTCGCGAACGGCTCCAACGAGCGCATCCGCTGCCAGGCCGCCTATGCCACGGGCAACGATCTCAACAATCTCCGTTCGATTCTGCGGTGTGCGAGCGACAGCTACAAGTTCGAGCTCAACAGCGACGTGAGGGACGAGGGCGGCAAGATCACCGGCGCCTGGCGCGAGGCCACCCGCAACGTGACGGGTCCGATCGCGGGCACGGCGAGCGGCGGCGACCTGCAGGCCAACATCGACATGCCGGGCTTTGCCGCCGGCCTCAACATCGCGACGCGTGGCGACAAGCAGGTCGTGTCCCTGCGCTCGCAGGGCACCGAACTGACCGGGATCTCGATCACCTTCAGCCGCAAGTAAGGGCGCCGGCACGTTTGCCTCGGTGTCTCCGGCGAAAGCCGAGCAACCGCTAGCGACCAGGTTCGGCGAGCCTTGCAGCCCAATGCCTCGCCGCAATCCAGTCGAGCAGATCATCCCGGGTGGGTGGCTCTCGGCGTGCGGCGGCAACGGCGCGCCAGGTCATGGCGAGCATGCAGGAGAGAACGGGTGCTCGACCAACCCTTGGTGTGCGCCGGATGGGTGCCAATGTGGGCATGCCGGTGCCGAGCATCACGATGGCGTCGAGATCCTCATCCTCAAGGGCGTCGAGCCCCGCCTGGGCGGCCCCGGAAGGGAGGCTGTAGATCGGGTGGAAGGCCTCGGTTTCCCGATAGGCATCGGCCTTGGCGACGACATCGAAGCCGCGCGCCGTCCAATAGGCCGTGCTCGCCGCGTTGAGGGAGGCGTTGTAGGGCGAGACAAGGCCGATGCGCTTCGCATCGAGGAGCCGAAGCGCGTCGACGACGGCGCTCGCGGCCGTGCAGACCGGAGCGCCGCCGATGCGCCCGAGTTCGGCCAGGGCCCGGTCCTCCGCGTCGGGACCGGCGAGATAGGACGCGCCCGTGCAGGCCACTGCGACCGCAGCGACCGGCGCGTTCGCGAATTGCCGAAGCGCGGTTTCGAGGCCTGCGAAGTAGTCTCGCAAGCGATCCTCGATGGTGCCCTTGTCGCTCATGAGGCGGGCATTGATCCACGCATAGCCCGGCGGCACGAGGATCGCGAGTTCGGGCTCCACCGTGGTGTTGGCCTGGGGCGTCAGAACGCCGATGAGGCCCTTCGGAGCGTATTCGACGCTCATGGGCACCTGCCGCGGCGCTGGCCCGTGGCCGCGCTCATGCCGCCACTCTCGACTGGCGCAAACCTTCGATCATCGAGGATTTCATCAGATGAGCTTTGAGGGCAGTCCGATCCCGGGTAAGCGCCTGGAGATCGGCCAGGATGGCACGGCGGCGGGCGGGATCCTTCTCGCGCATTCGCGCCCGGTTGCGATCCGCCTGCGCGAGGATCTGCTCGGCCGCGATAGGCCGGCGCTGCCGGTCGTAGAGCGCAAGGCGCTGCAGGCCCGCACCCTTCTGCAAGATGTCGGCGATGGCCTCGACCAGCGCGAAGGCGTCGTGAAGGCCGCCATTCAGCCCCATGCCGCCGGCCGGACTGTTGAGGTGAGCGGCATCGCCCACCAAGGCCGCACGGCCGACATGGTAGACCGGAACGATCCGCTGATGCACCCGGTAGGCGCGCTTTTCGAGAACGTCGTAGCGCTCGGCCCGGGGGACGATGTCCTGGAGGCTCGCCTCGATGGCCTCGTCGGTGAGTTGATCCTCCACGGGGACGTCCTCGCGTGGGTAGATCGACACGCGCCAGCGGCCCGGGACCTTGAGCAGGCTGAAATTGCCGCCCTCCTTCCAGCAATAGCTCACGTTGGAGAGCCCTGGCAGATGGTCCTCGAACGGGAAGGTCGTCGTCACGAGCAGCGTCGTCTCGGGATAGGTCTGCCCCTCCAGGGGAAGGCCAAGCGCCCGGCGCACGAAGCTGCGGGAGCCGTCGGCCCCGACGAGCATGCGGGTGCGAAGCGATCTGTCCCCCTGCTGCGCGGTGACGCGCACGCTCACACCGGCTTCGTCCTGCTCCATATGCGACAGGGCCGACCCGAAGGTGATTTCGACATTCGGCTCCTTGCCCAGGAGGTCGAGCAGGGCGCGGGACAGCTTCCATTGCTCGCATTGCAGCCGGTAGGGGTGCCGGGTCTCGTCGGCAAGCACCGAGAGGTCGAAAACGGCTCGCTCGCCGGACGGATGCAGCCTGATCTGCCAGGAGGGGCACACGAGGCCCTGTGCAATGAGCCGATCGGTGATCCCCAATGGCTCCAGCATGTCGAGGGTCGGAGGATGAAAGGTCGATGCGCGCAGGTCTTCCGAGAGGCCTGCTTCGGCCTCGAACACGCGCACGCTGAGACCGCGGCGTGCGAGCAGGAGGGCCGTGCACAAGCCCACCGGTCCGCCGCCGGAGACGATCACGTCGCAATCGAACGGGAGCGTCACCGCTCGTGGTCCGTGATGTCGAAGGCTGCTTTGGCCGTCATGCCCGTTCCCGCCATGGCGCCGCCCCGCGCGCCGCCATTGACCCTGTCTTATAAATAAGACAAGCATGGCCCACCCGTCAAAGCGCTCCGGCTTTCATGCGCCGCAACGACCGCCACGCCTTCGATCTTCCACCGGCCCGGCGGATTGCCGTGGTGGGTGGCGCGGGCGGCATCGGACGCGTCCTGGTCGATCATCTCATGGCTCTTGAGGCCCGGGTCGCCGTGCTCGATCTCGCTGCGTCGCTCGCGCGGCATGCGCCGCGCGAAGGGGTTCTCGCAGCGACGATCGATGTGACCGACGAGGAATCTGTCGCCCGCACCTTCGCGTCCGTCGGCGAAGCGTTCGGTGCCCTCGACGGACTCGTCAACCTCGCAGGCTTCGCGCGGGAGAAGAGCCCTGTCGGCGAGACGAGTCGGGCGGCCTGGAGCGAGGTCATGGTCGGCAATCTCGACGGGACGTTTCTGTGCTGCCGCGCCGGCTTGCCGCTTCTCCACGCGGGGGAGGGTGCGGCCATCGTCAACACCTCGTCCGGCCTCGCTCTCAAGCCCACGCCGGGCTACGGGCCCTACTCCGCCGCGAAGGCGGGCATCCTTGCCCTCACCCGCCTCCTTGCGCAGGAGAACGCGCCTCGGGTGCGCGTCAACGCCATTGCGCCTTCGGCCGTCGATACGGCCTTCCTGCGCGGCGGCACCGGCCGGGGCGGGGACGGCAACGAGGGCACCCGTCTCGACATGGACGCCTACCTCAAGACCGTTCCGCTCGGCCGCATCGCCACGCCCGAAGATGTGGTGGGTCCCATCCTGTTTCTGCTCGGCCCGGCTGCCGCCTATGTGACGGGCCAAACCCTCCACGTGAACGGCGGGTTGCTCATGCCCTGACCGTGGCACTCTCATCAGCGGGTTTGCCGGCCTTCCGGACCGTTTCACAGGCCTGGCGGCCAGCGCTTCCTCGTTGAGGTCGAGACGGTGACGGCTCGTTCCGAACCGATTGCGGTTCGAACGCCCGGGATGGCATGAGCGCCGTCTAGGCGATCGGCGTCCAGCGCGCCTGCGGGCCGACGCTCGTGCGCGTCAGCGTCATGCGGTACTCGAAGCGGTTCGGCGCATAGAGGCTTTCCTGATGCAGGACGGGAGCGAGGTCCCGGTCGAGCATCAGGCGGCGCATGCAGATCAGCGGGGAGCCGGCGGCGACGTCGAGCTGTTCGGCCGCAAGCGCGCCGGCCGGCACCGCCGTGATGGTCTGCTCGGCCCGTTCAGCCATGATGCCCTGGCCTTCGAGCACCCGGATGATCGGCTCGTCCGCGCTGTGGTCGCGCCGCAGGCGCGCGGCGTGGGCGTCGGGCACGTGGATGGTGGTGAGCGAGATCGGCCGGCCCTCGTAGCGGCGCACGCGCACAACCCGCAGGCACCTCTCCGGACCCAGCGCCCGCGCGGCCCCGCCTTCCGGCAGAACGAAGCTCCATTCGAGGTTGGTGGCCGTGGTGCTGGCCTCGTAGGAAATCAGGTTCTCCAGGATCCCCGAGATGTTGGCGGGCCCGGAAGGCGCGGGGCCGCCGACCGGAAAGGTGCCGACGCCGCGCACCCGGCGGATCAGGCCCTCAGCTTCGAGCTGTTCGAGGGTGCGCCGCACGGTGATGCGGCTCACCTCGAAGCGGCTCGCCAGCGCGGGCTCGGAGGGGAGCGGCTGCTCCGGGGTCCAGGTGCCCTCGAGCAGCATCTGGCGCAGATGCACATAGACTTGGTGATAGAGCGGCGTCACCCGGGCGCGTCGCGCGGGCTTCTGTTTGGCGGGCTCCCGGGACCGGGCGGGCATGATCGGGAGGCTCCTTCGGCGCGAGGCCTCTTCTAGCACCCTTCACGGTCGTCGCTCACATCCACCCCGTTGCCTTCGGCAGCCACAGGGTGAGGACGGGCAGGAAGGTGAGGAGCGCGAGACGCACGATATCGACGAGGATGAACGGGGTGACCCCCCGGTAGATCGTCGTGAGCGGCAGGTTCTTGGCCATGCCGTGGAGCACGAAGACGTTGATGCCGATCGGCGGGATGATCATGCCGAGCTCGATGATCACCACGTTGATGACGCCCCACCAGATCGGGTCGTAGCCCATGCTCGTGATGAGCGGGTAGACGAAGGGGAGGGTGAGGATCATGAGGGCGATCTCGTCGAAGATCGCGCCGCCGATGAGGTACATGATCTGCAGCAGGAAGATCACCGCGATGGGCGCGAGCCCCAAGCCCTTGATGGCGTCGATGAGCGCCTCGGGCAGGCCCGAGAGGGACACGAAATAGCCGAAGATCGAGGCCCCGATGATCATGATGAACACGAGGCCCGTGCTCGACGCCGTGTCCTTCAAGCTGGTGAGAAAACTCGCCATCGAGAGCCGGCGCCGCAACAGGGCGAGGAGAAAGGCGATGGTCACCCCGACGGAGGCCGCCTCCGGCACCGTGAAGATGCCGGAATAGATCCCGACCGCTACCACGATGGCGAGCACGAGCACGGCCCAGCAGTCGCGGGTGGTCCTGAGGCGTTCGCTCCAGGGCGTCTTCGGCAGTCGCGGCGCGGCATCGGGATTGAGCCGCACCGTGACGGCGACCGCGAGGGCATAGAGCGCTGTCGCGATGAGACCCGGAATCACCGAGGCGAGAAACAGCGTGATGATCGAGTTCTCGGTGAGAATCCCGTAGAGGATCAGCACCACCGAGGGCGGGATGATGATGCCGAGTGTGCCGCCCGCCGCGATGGTGCCGCTCGCGAGCGCCTTGGAATAGCCCCGCTGCAGCATCTCCGGGAGCGCGATGCGTGCCATGGTCGCGCAGGTCGCCACCGACGAGCCGCACACCGCGCCGAAGCCGGCGCAACTCGCGACGGTCGAGAGCGCCAGCCCGCCGCGGCGGTGGCCGAGATAGGATTGGGAGACCCGGTAGAGCTCGCTCGACAATCCGCCCGCGAAGGCCAGATTGCCCATGAGCACGAAGAGAGCGACGACGCCGAGGCCCTCGTTCGAGATCGCCGAGGTGGGTTCGGTTCCCACCAGCGTCAGCGCCGGCTCCCAGCCGATGATCATCGCGGTGCCGATGGTGCCGGCGACCCCCATGGCGATGCCGATCGGCACATGCAGCCCGATCAGCGCAAACATCAATCCAAGCCCGAGGAGACCGGTCTGGATAGGGTCCATGGGGCGGCTCCGCGGGGTTATTCGGAGAGGGGCAGGGGATCGGGCCGGCCGGCGAGCGCCGCGGCCCAGAGGCGGCCGGTCACCCAGGCCTGCACGGGCACGCAGAGGATCAACACGACCGTCGTGACCCACCACCAGGGCGCGACCGGCATCTCGATGGTGCTGCTGGTGCGCCCGCTCGCCTGGAGATCGAGGGTGAAGCGCACCGCCTGCCAGGCCAGCACGGCGAAGAAGGCGAGGGTGACGGTAGCCCCGAACGCCTCGGGCCAGGTCGCCCCGCGCGGCCCCAGGCCCCGGCCGAGAAACCGCACCGTGATGTTGGTGCGGTGGAGAAGGCCGGCGGGAAAGCAGGTCGCGACCACGAGCGCCAGCACCACGGAAACGTAATCGGCGAGCCCGTGCGGGCGCGGCAGGTTGAGGTAGCGCGCCGCCCCGTCCCAGGTGGTGAGGACCGCGATGGCGACGAGGCCGCAGAAGCCGATGATCGCAAGCCACCGGGTCCAGAGATCGAGTTTGGCGAAGGCGGCGGGTCGATCCGCCACCGGACCCGCGGCCACGTCCTCAACAGGCCCGCCATCCGACGGCGGGCCCTCCGGAGGGTAGGGCTGCACAAGGGCGTCCCGTGCCGAGCTGTCCGCGGGGCTGGACGGCATGGGACGCTCAGGTGCCGCTGCGAATGGCCTTGAGAATCGCCTGCGTCTCGTCGAGCACGGCCTTGCCCTTCGGGCTCTTCTCCGCCCACCAGGCATTCACGGGCTCGGTCTTGGCCTCGTAAGCCGCGGCTTGCGCCGGCGTCGGCTCCACGACCTTGATGGTGCCGGCGTTGTCGTTCTCGACCCGGATGTCCTTGCCGGCCTGCTCGTAGGCCTCGCCCGCGCGACGGGCCGAGACCTCGCCGCCATGCTTCATCATCGCGGCCTTCACATCCTCTGGCAGCTTCGCCCAGGTGTTCTTGTTCATGACGAGAAGGAACGGGATCACGCCCACGGGAACGGCATGGTGCTGCTTCACGAGCTGCAGCGACTTGTAGGTTTTCATGCCCGTGGCACCCTGGATCGCGCCGTCGAGGGTGCCGCGGTTGAGCATCTCGTTCATCACGGGCGAGTCCATGGTTTCGGGCGTCGCCCCGAAAGCTTCGAGCCAGCGCGCCTGCACGGCGCCGGCGGAGCGGATCTTCTTGCCCTTGAGATCGTCGAGGGATTGGATCGGCTCGCGCATCCACAGGTTCGAGGGCTCGCTCGCGAACACGGTGATGACATGCACGTCCTCCAGCCCCGAGAGCATGCCCTTCTGGTGCAGCCGCCAGCCGGTGACGCCGGCTTCGAGCGCGGTCTTGAAGACGAAAGGCAATTCGAAAATCTGCATCTCGGGGAACTGGCCCGGCGTGTAGCCCGGGAGAACCCAGGCGACATCCGCGACGCCGTTCTTCACGAGTTCGAATTGCTTGAACGGATCCTTGCCGAGGGTGCCGCCCCAGAAGCCCTGCAGGCGCACCTTGTCGCCGACCTCTGCCTGAACGGCGTCCATCCAGGGCTTGATGACCTTCGAGACCCCGAAGGACTGTTCGGGCACGAAGGAGGCGATGCGCACCGTGGTGGTCTGGGCCTGAGCCCCAGATGCGGCCAAGAGGCCCACGAACGCACCGAACAACAATTTCCGCAGGGACTTCATCGCTATCGTCTCCTCGTTGCGGGCGCCGGCCACGGCGTTGCGCTGGTTTTCAGGGCTTGAGCAGGAAGGGTGATCGCGCTCCTCGAGAAGGATTGGCCGCGGCAGCCACTTCCATGGCTAGGACTGTACCTTGTATTGAAAACAAGACAAGTCGCTGCTGGGCTGCTTTCCGACTGGTCGGCGGGCGGGCCATAAGCCCTGACGTCGGCAGTCCACGGGCGTCCCAAGCCTAGGCCGAGGCGAGGTCATGCGCCCGCTATCAGGCCGGCGGGATCGATGTTAGCGTCCCCGCCAAGGTCGGGCAGCTCTGGGCCGGCTGGGCTCTGGCGCATGTCCCAGGCAAGCCGAACCCATGGGGCGCAGGACGAGTGGGGAGGTTTCCATGTTCGGATGGCTTCGATCCCGGGCGGCGGCAGCGGCCGGCCTGCTGATGATGGCGACCGGTGCCGCGATGCCGGTCTCGGTCCAGGCCGAACCCGGCGTCTTCCCCGATCGGATCGTGTTCGGCCAGGCCGCGGCTCTCGAAGGTCCGGCGAGCGCCCTTGGACGCGGCATGCGGGAAGGCATTCTGGCTGCCTTCGCCGAAGCGAACGCAACTGGGGGCGTCAACGGGCGCAAGCTCGAACTCGTCTCGGAGGACGACGGCTACGAGCCGAAGCGCACCATCGAGGCCACCAAGAAGCTCATCGACAACAACGTCTTCGCTCTCATCGGCTCCGTCGGGACACCCACCTCCGCGGCTTCGAAGCCGATCGCGGAGGCCGCTGGGGTTCCATTCGTCGGGCCCTTCACGGGCGCCGATATCCTGCGCAACCCGTTCCAGCGCAATGTCGTCAATGTGCGGGCCTCGTATTTCGAGGAAACCGAGGTGATGGTGGAGCGGCTGACCACCGATCTCGGCATCAAGCGCATCGCCATCCTGTTCCAGGACGACGCTTTCGGGCGCGCGGGTTACGACGGCACGGTGCGGGCGCTTTCGAAGCGCGGCATGCAGCTTGTGGCCGAGGGCACCTTCGAGCGGAATACCACAGCCGTGCGCGGCGGCCTGCTCGCCATCCGCCGCGGCGAGCCGGAAGCCGTGATCACCATCGGGACCTATCAACCCATCGCGGAGTTCGTGCGCCTCGCCCGACGCATCAAGCTCAATGCCGTCTTTCTCACCGTGAGCTTCGTCGGAGCGGACGCACTCGCCCAGGACATCGGCGCGGAGGGCGATGGGCTCGTGATCACGCAGGTGGTCCCGTTCCCCCTCGACCCCGCCCAGCCCGCCGTGCAGCGCTATCAGGCCGCCCTCAAGGCAAGCACGCCCGAGGCCAAGCCCGGTTTCGTGTCCCTGGAGGGCTATCTCGTCGGGCGCCTCGCCATCGAAACGCTGCGCAAGGCCGGCCCGTCGCCCAGCCGCAGCGGCTTTCTCGATACGCTCTACGGGACCGGAGCTTTCGACATCGACGGCTTGACCATGCGGTTCGGGTCGAACGACAACCAGGGCCTCGATCAGGTCTTCCTCACCGCGATCCGCGGTGCAGGCGAGATCAAACCCCTCGAGTCCCTGCGCGAACTCGCTCGTTGACCCAAGCAACCGCTCCCGCCGGGTCTAGACCTTCGGTCACCCACGCAGCCGCTCCCGCACAGTCCGGACTTTCGTTGACCCACGTGACTGATACAGCACAATCCGGACGCTCCTGGCACCGGAGCATCGCAGGCAAGCTTCAACTCGCCTTCGCCCTCATCGCGGCCCTGACGGTGGCGGCCACGCTCGTGGCCTGGATCCGCTTCGCCCAGGTCAACGAGGCCATGAGCGGCTTGAGCCAGCGCAGCCTCCCGCTCGTCAAGCTCTCGCTCAGCCTCGATGTGGCCACCGCCGAAGCATCCTCGGCGGCCGCGTCCCTGGCGCGCGCGAATTACGAGCACCAGCGTGGGCCCCGCGTTCAAGCGCTGCAGCAATCCACCGCCGAGATGCGCGGCATTCTCGACGAGTTGCGGCGCGTGCTGGGGGCCTCGCCCCAGGTGACGCGCCTCGAGGGCCTCGTGGCTGCCATCGATCGGGAAGGGCAGGCGCTCAACGCGATCATCACCACCAAGGTGGCGGTGGGGGCACAGCGCGAACAGGCGACCGATGCCGTCGCTCGCGCCGCCGATGCGCTCGCGCGGCTCCTGGCACCGATCTCCGACGAGATCATCTTCGAGACCTCGCTTGCCCTTGAGGACGCGACCGCGGCGCAAGGCGGCGCGGTCGGCGAAATCGTGCGGGGCGAACTCCCCGTGCTGCACGCCATCTACGAGATGCGAGCCAACATCAACGTGGCGGCAAGCCTGCTTTATCAAGCGTCGGCCACGGAGGTGGCGGAGCAGATCGTTCCGATCCAGGATCAGTTCAACGCCGCCCGCGACCGGTTGGCCCGCCAATCTACCCTTCTGGTCCAACGCGGCTCCATCGACGCCGGCAAGCTCGCGGCCCTGCAGCAGGCCGAGAATGCGCTTCTGTCGCTCGGGCGCGGCGAGAGCAGCCTCTTTGCTCTGCGCTCGCGCGAGCTGCGCGCCAGTCTCGCGGGCCGCGAGGGGCAGGCTTCCATGACCGCGATCGCGTCCGATCTCGGCGAGGAGGTGAACCGTCTCGTTGCCTCCGCCGAGCAGGACGCCGTCCGCACCGCCGCGCTCACGACGGCCGAGATCGCCAACGCGCGGGCCTGGCTCGTGGCCTTGTCGATTGCGAGCCTCGTGATCGCAGCGCTCATCGTCTGGCTTTTCGTCACGCGCTACATCGTGCGGCGCCTGAGGGACATGTCCTCGAGCATGCTGGCGGTGGCAGGCGGCGATCTCGACCGGGCTCTCCCGCGGGCGACGCCCGACGAGGTCGGCGACATGAGCCGTGCTCTCGCGGTCTTCCGCGACAATGCCCGCGAGATCCGCGCCGCCCGCGAGGCCGCCGAGGAGGCGCGCGCCGCGGCCGAGCAGGCCTCGCGCACCAAGTCGTCCTTCCTGGCCAATATGAGCCACGAACTGCGCACGCCGCTCAACGCCATCATCGGCTACAGCGAGATGCTTCTGGAGGATGCGGTGGACAGGGGCGACGCGGCGTCCGAGTCCGACCTGCGCAAGATCGAGACCTCGGGCAAACATCTGCTCGGGCTCATCAACGACATTCTCGACCTCTCGAAGATCGAGGCAGGGCGGGTCGAGACCTACCTCGAACCGGTCGAGATCACGAAGCTCGTGGCGGAACTCTGCCCCATCGTCGAACCCCTGATCGCCAAGAACGGCAACACGCTGCAGGTTACCTGCGCGCCCGACATCGGCGTGATGAACACCGATGTCACCAAGCTGCGCCAGGGCCTGCTGAACCTGCTCAGCAATGCCGCCAAGTTCACCAAGGGCGGCCTCGTCACCCTCGAGGTCCGCCGGGAGACCCGCGCCGACGACACGCCCTGGATCGTGTTCAAGGTGAAGGATTCCGGCATCGGCATGACGCCGGAGCAGATGGGGCGCCTGTTCCAGGCTTTCACCCAGGCCGATTCGTCCACCACCCGCAATTTCGGCGGCACAGGCCTCGGGCTGACGATCACGCGCCACTTCTGCATGATGCTCGGCGGCGGCGTGGATGTGGAGAGCACCCCCGGCGAGGGCTCCACCTTCACGATCTCCCTGCCGGCCGCAGGGCCTGGGGCTCAGGCGCCCGCGGGATCGGTCGAGCGGCCCGTGGTGTCGGGCTCGGCGAGCGGCGCGACGGTTCTCGTGGTCGACGACGATCCCATCGTGCACGATCTCCTCGCCGCGACGCTCTCCAAGGAGGGTTATCGCATCATCCACGCGCGGAACGGCGCCGAGGCGCTGCAATTCGCCCGCGAGATGCAGCCCGATGCCATCACCCTCGACGTGATGATGCCGCAGGTCGACGGCTGGACGGTGCTGAGCGCGCTCAAATCCGACCCCGCGCTCGCCCGCATTCCCGTGATCATGCTCACCATGATCGACAATCGCAGCCTCGGTTTTGCGCTCGGCGCGTCGGAATACATGACGAAGCCCATCGACCGCGCGCGGCTTGCCTCCCTTCTCGCGCGCTTCGCGGGGCAGCGCAGCGACCGTCTCGTGCTCATCGTCGACGACGACACCGATGTGAGGGCCATCCTGCGTGCTTCGGTCGAGGGAGCGGGCCTGTCGGCCGCGGAGGCCGCGAACGGGCGCGAAGCCCTCGATCTCCTGGCCGGGGGCTTGCAGCCCGCGCTTGTGCTCCTCGATTTGATGATGCCGGAAATGGACGGCTTTGCCTTCCTCGACGCCGTGAGGTCCACGGACGCAACGGCTTCGCTCCCCGTGGTGATCCTGACCGCGAAGGATCTCACGGAAGCCGAACGAGCGTTCCTGGCCGAGCGCGCCACCCAGGTTTTCTCCAAGGGAGCGCAATCGGTCGAGGGCCTCGGCAAGACGCTCGCGACCATCATTCCAACCCTGCCGGCGGCGGCCTGACGGGCCACGCCATTCCATTGCAAAAGGCTGACGATGCCGAAGATTCTATTGGTCGAGGACAACGAGATGAACCGGGACATGCTCTCCCGTCGTCTCGTGCGGAGCGGATTCGAGGTCGTCATGGCCGTGGACGGCCAGCAGGGCGTCGCCATGGCGTCGAGCGAGACGCCTGACCTCATTCTCATGGACATCAGCCTGCCCGTGATCGACGGCTGGGAAGCGACGCGGCGCATCAAGGGCGATGAGGGCACGAAGGGCATCCCGATCATCGCGCTGACCGCCCATGCCATGACGCAGGACCGCGACCAGGCCTTCGCGGTCGGGTGCGACGATTTCGATACGAAACCCGTCGAACTCCCGCGTCTTCTCGGCAAGATCAACGCGCTGCTCGAAAAAGCGCGCCAGGTCTGATGCGCGAGGCCGCGGCGCAACCGGCGGACCGGCACCATGCCATGGAGGCCGAGCGCTACGTGCGCGCCGTGCGGGCGCATCTGCGCCAGGAATTCGCGGCGCCCGCCGCCTCCATCGTGGGCTATGCCGAGATGCTGGTCGAGGATGCAGGCCGCCTCGACCTCGCGACCCTGAAACCCGATCTCGACCGCGTCCACGGGGCGGGCCTTGCCCTGCAGCGGCTCATCGCGGACATCCTCGCCCGCGAGGCGGATCCGGAGGACGAGGACACCTTCCGCAAGCATCTGCGCCACGATCTGCGCACGCCCATCAACGCCATCAAGGGCTATGGCGAGATGCTCCTCGAGGATGCCGAGGCCGACGGGCAGACGGGCATCGCGCAGGATCTGCGGCGCCTCCTCACCGCCGCCGACGGGATGCTGGATCGCATCGATGCCCTGGTGGACTTCACCCAGGAGGGCGCTTCGGCCGAGGCGGTCGACCGGTCGGAGCGGGAGCGGAGCGTGGTTTCGCGCGCTTTCGAGAGCATGCGATTCATCGACAGCTCGGGCCGGCACAGCGCGCTCGGGCACATCCTCGTCGTCGACGACAACGAGGCGAACCGCGACCTCCTGGCCCGCCGGCTCACCCGCGACGGCCACCGGGTCGCGCTTGCCGAAAACGGGGCCGAGGCCCTGGCTGCCGTGGCGGGCCAAGCCTTCGATCTCGTGCTGCTCGATCTCATGATGCCGGACATCAGCGGCTACGAGGTGCTGGGCCGGCTGAAAGCCGACGAGCGCACCCAGGAGCTGCCCGTCATCATGATCTCGGCGCTGGACGAGATGGACACCATCGTGCGCTGCATCGAGGCCGGCGCCATCGACTACCTGCCGAAGCCCTTCGACCCCACGCTGCTGCGCGCCCGCATCGGCTCCTGCCTCGACAACAAGCTCCTGCGCGACCGCGAGCGGCAGATCCTGAGCGAGCTGCGCTACGAGAAGGATCGCAACGATGCGCTGCTCCACAGCATCCTGCCGCATGCGATCGTGGAACGGATCAAGGCCGGCGAGGGGCTGATTGCCGACGACGTCCCGGAGGTCACGATCCTCTTCGCCGACATCTGCGACTTCACGGGGCTGGCCGGGCGCATGGAGGCCTCGGCCCTGGTGCAGCTTCTCAACGAGGTGTTCTCGATTTTCGACGAGCTGGCGCAGCGCTACGATGCGGAGAAGATCAAGACCATCGGCGATGCCTACATGGTGGCCTTGGGCCTCCCCGAAGGCCGCGCCGATCACGTGGAGACGGCCGCGCGCCTTGCGCTCTCGCTCATCGAGGCCACGGCCGCCTTCGCGGCGAAGAAGAGCTTCCCGCTGTCCTTGCGGGTCGGCATGCATTGCGGGCCCGTGGTGGCGGGCGTCATCGGCCGCGAGAAGTTCGCCTACGACGTCTGGGGTCACACGGTGAACGTGGCGAGCCGGCTCGAATCCCATGGGCAGCCGGGCCGGATCCATGTGTCGGATGCCGTGTTCCAGCGTCTCACGGGACAGTTCAGTTTCGAGGATCGGGGGCGCATCACCCTCAAAGGAGCGGGCGAGGCCCAAACCTATTTCCTGCTCGGGTAAGCGATCATGCCCGCACGGGGTCGAGGGCGGTGGACCACAGGCCCGCGCCGGTGCCGTCCTTCAAGGTCACGATCATCCGCTCGCCCTGCCCCTCGATGCGCACATGGCCGTAGAACTGGTACCCGACGGAAGGCGCCAGATTGAACTGGCCCGCCGGCGGCACCTTCTGGAACACCACCTCCGGCCCGAAGGTGTTGTCGAGGGGGTTCGGCCCGAAGGTGCCAGCGTGGAGCGGCCCCGACACGAATTCCCAGAACGGGTCGAAGTTCTGGAACACCGCCCGTGCGGGATCGTACCGGTGCGCGGCGGTGTAATGCACGTCCGCCGTGAGCCAAACGGTGTTGCGGATGGCCTCCTGCTTCATCCAGGCGAGAAGCCCGGCGAATTCGAGTTCGCGCCCGAGCGGCGCGCCGTTGCCCTGCGCGATGGCCTCCGAGCCCGAGCGGGTGCGGAAATCGTCGTACACCACGAGACCGAGGGGCATGTCGGCGGCGATCACCTTCCAGGTGGCGCGGGAGGCCTTCAGCTCGCGCTTGAGCCAGGCGAGCTGCGCGGCGCCGAGGAACACGGTGTCGGGCCCCTCCGCGGCCTGCTGGTTCGGGCCGTTCGCGGCGCGATAGCTGCGCATGTCGAGGAAGAACACGTCGAGGAGCGGACCGTAGGCGACCTTGCGATAGACCCGCCGGCTGTCCTCCGCGATCGGCACATATTCGTGGAATGCCCGCGCGGCCCGCTCCGCGAGCGTTGCCACGACCTTCTCGCGGTAGCGCGGATCGGCATCCAGCATCTTGCTCGGATACCAGTTGTCGACCACCTCGTGGTCGTCCCACTGGGCGAGCATGGGGACCTCGGCGTTGAAGGCGCGCAGGTTCCGGTCCAGCAGATTGTAGCGCCATTGGCCGCGAAACTCGTCGAGGGTTTCGGCAACCTTCGCCTTCTCCTCCGTCACCAGATTGCGCCACACGGTGCCGTCCGGCAGCGGCACCTCGGCTTTCAGCGGGTTGTCGGCATAGATCGTATCGCCGGAATGGATGAAGAAGTCGGGCGCCTCGCGCCGCATGGCGGCGTAGATCGTCATGCCGCCCCGCGCCTCGTCGATCCCCCAGCCCTGACCGACCGTATCGCCCGACCATACGAAGCTCACGTCGCGCCGCTCGAGCGGGCCCGTGCGAAAGCGCCCGACGAGGGGCTCGCTCACGCCGTTGGCATCGGCGATGTCGCGGAAGCGAACGCGGTAGAACACGGTCTGGCCCGGCGGCAGATCGCGCATGAAGGCCTTGGCGCAGAAATCCGTCTCGGCCGATGCATCCACCGTCGCCCCGCCCCCGATGGCGGAAAAGCCCTCGGTGGTCGACCATTCGACCTCCATGCGGGAGGGCCGGTCGGCCCGCGCCCAGATCACCCCGGAGCCCGTCGAGACGTCCCCCGATTGCACCCCATGCGTGATGATCGGACGCGAGGCCGCGCGCGAGAGCGCCGGCAACGCCAGGGAGGCCAGGGCGGCGCCCGAGGTGGCGAGCAGGGAACGGCGTGAAACACGGGAACGATACATGGTCGGCGCCTCCAGGGGCTCGATGGTGCCGGTTCGGGGCACCAAGGGAAAGAGCACATCGGCGCGACACCATCGCGACAGGGGCCGACAGAGGGACGATCGGCTGGCCGCCGTTCGCTCCGCGACTTGATCTGGATCAGTTCGGCCGCGTCCGCCACCGGCTAGGGGCAAGCATGAGCCCCTCCCGCCCCGAAAGCCATCTGCGCTCGTTCGCCAAAGCCATGAGCTGGCGAGCGACGGGAACGCTGGACACCTTCGTGCTCAGCCTGTTCTTCACCTCGAGCGTGAAGCTCGCGGGCTCCATCGCAGCGACCGAGCTCGCCACCAAGATCGCCCTCTATTACGGGCATGAGCGCGTGTGGGCCTTGGTGCGCTGGGGACGCTCGTAGAGCGACCGCCCCGGATGTCGGCCCGGGAAATCCGGTCCGCGAGGCAAGGCCCCGTGTCCCGCCCTTCCCGAAGCGCCCAACATAGGCCAAGCTTCCCTAACGGTCGGAGCGATTCTCCAGGCTCTCAATCCGTGGCGTGTTCCATGCGCGACGGGGTGGGTTTCTCGGCCCGAAGCTGCCGACCCGCTGCGGGTTCCATGTGCAGTGGGGCGGGTTTCTCAGTCCGAGGCTCCCAGCCCGTGGCGTGTTCCATGCGGGGTGGAGCGGAATTCTCAATCCGCTTGCAACAGAGGAGGCTGCCATGACGCGTGTTCCGGTGATGGGCCTCTCCTGCATCGGGGTGCTGCTGTTGGCAGCCACGGCCGATGCCCAGGAGCGCCGGCGCGCTCCGCCCGCTCAGTCCCAGAACCCTCGGGCCTGGATGGAGCAATGCACCGGGGACGTGTTGCGCCAACTCGCCCGCACGCGCGTGCCGGAGGCGCAGGTGGGTCCGACCGTCGCGCATTACTGCGATGCGCCGCTCCGGGCCGTTCTCGCGGAGGCCATTCAGAAGGGCGAAGCGGCCCTGTGCTCCGTCGAGAGCTGCATCGGCATGGCGCGGGACAGGGTCGGCGAAGAGGTGCTGCCGGATTATCGCGCGCTTCTCGCCAGCGCCCCGCAAACGCCCCCGAAAGCCCGTCGGCCCTAAACCCCAGGCTCCGCTGTCGGCGTGAGGATGGCGCTGTCCCGCAACGAGGCGGGACGGCGGTTTGGCTGCGCCGTCCTTTGAGGAGATCGCCCCGGTTCGACGAGGGCCGCGTGAGGCTGCTCCCACGGGGCCGCTGGGGGGATCGTCCCGATTCGACGAGAGCCGCGTGAGGCTACTCCCAAGAGGCTGCTCCCAAGAGGCCGCGACGGCCTGCTGCCGGCAAGCTCTGTCCCCGCCGCGCCTCTCTGGCGAGACGGCAAGGGCGCCCGGCTTCACGCCGGGCGTGGGGGCTGGTTCACGAGGGCGCCCGCCGTTCAGGCCACCTCCCGCAGTGGGGCGGCCCGCCCAAGCGGGCTCGGCCTCGACACTATTGCCCGAGGCTGCAGCTCACCGTGGGGCGCAGGTCCTCGGAGCGGAGGTTAGCTGCCCTTCTTGGCGCGGCGCTTCTTGTTCAGAGACGTCCGGAGGGCACCGGCCGGCTTGAACTTCACGGTCTTGGCGGCGGCGATCTTCACGACTTCGCCGGTGCGCGGATTGCGGCCCTTGCGGGCGGCCCGCTCGGAAACCTTGAAGGTGCCGAAGCCGAAGAGGGAGACCTCCTCGCCGTTCTGCACCGAGGTGGTGATCATATCGAACACGCTGTCCACGATCTCGCGCGCGAACCGCCCCGTCAGCTCGTGCTCCTCGGCCAGACGCTCGACCAATTCTTTCCTGTTCATGCCCTTCTCCCGCGGTTGAACAGCCGCTCTGCTAAGACGAGGCGGGGCGTCGCGGGAGTGCAGCGGTGCCACACTCGCGGAGGAAGTCGCTCGAAAGCAGCGGAAAGAGGCTCCACTCTCCTTGCGGCAGGCCCCCGTCAACGCCGCTTCGACAGCTGGACCGGCCCCGCTCATGCAGGCGCCAGCCGCTGCCCGGCAAGCTCCAACGCCTGCGGAGCATCGACCCCCATGGCGACCGTGACGGGGGTCCCCTGCCTCTCATCGAGCACGAGAGCGCCGGCATCGGCGCCCTGGAGCTCGACCCGCAACGGCAATGCTTCGCACGCGAAAAGGTGGGGCCGGATCGCGAACAGCATCACGCAGGGGTCGTGGAGGGGCCGGCTGTCGGGGCCGGAGGTCGAAGCGAAGTAGGCGTCGATGAGCGCCGCCGCAGCGGATGCGGCCGGTGTGCCGCGGGCGGCGAGACGGGCGCTGAAGGCGCGGGTCGCCCGAACCCGACGCGTGACGTCGAGGGGGATCAGCGTCGTGGGGAGGCCGGCTTCGAGGACGACCGCCGCGGCCTCCGGGTCCGTCGCCATGTTGAACTCGGCCCGCGGGCCCATATTGCCCGGTTCCCGGATCGCGCCGCCCATGGCGATGAGCCGCCCGATCCGCCGGGCGGCTTCCGGGTGCGTCCGCACCAAGCGTGCGAGATTGGTGAGCGGGCCGAGCGCGAGGATGTCGAGCATGCCCGGCGGATGCTCCATGAGCTGCTCGGCCATCCAGGCTACCGCTGAGGAGCCCATAGGGGGCGCCTGTGGTTCCGGAAGAGGGATGCCGCCGACGCCGTCTTGGCCATGGATGTCGAGCGGCTGCCGCGGCGGCCTGGCAAGCGGCGCTTCCGACCCGCGAAGCACCGGGATGTCGGGGCGGTTCGCGAGTGCCAGCAGGCGGGCCGCGTTGCGGGTGGTGGTCTCGATCCCGACATTGCCCGCCACCGTCGTGAGGCCGCACACCCGCATCTCCGGGGATGCCAGGGCGATCAGGATCGCAAGCGCGTCGTCGATGCCGGGGTCCGTATCGATAAGGGTGGTTCGGCCGCCGGAAGTCGTCATGATGCGCAAGAGGTCCAGTCCGATGAACGACGCATGATCGCGGCGAGCCCGTACGCGATGACGCGCAGAGGCATTGAGCATGACGCATTCCCCGCTTCCTGACGACCTCCTGATCGAGGCGGGCGACGAGGTGCGGATCAGGCAGGATCTCGTGCTGGTGGCCTTAGGCAAGCGTCCCGCCGATCGCCTCGTGCGCGTGGGACGCCTGCTCGATGTGGGCACGCGCACCTGGCTCGAGGACCAGGAGATCGCCGTTCGCGGGCGCCGCATTGCGTGGGTCGGGCCTGCGGGCGCGTTTCCGGGAGAGGCGGCGGAGCGGATCGAGCGCCTGCACCTGTCCGCGGTGCCGGGCTTCGGGGAGGTCCACAAGCATATCGAGAGCTCCCATCTCACGCCGGAATACGAAGCCGCTCTCGTGCTGCCGCGGGGCAACACCTGGACCTGCGAGGCGAGCCACGAATTCTCGAATGTGGACGGCGCCCACAACCTCGAATTCTGGCTGACGACGCGGCGCCACGGCTCGCCCATGAAGATCTTTCCGCTGCCGGGTTCCGCAGTGCCGCCGACGGCCTATGAATGGGGCGGCGGTTACTACGGCTATGGCGAGCAGGCCGGCTTTCTCGACGCGAGCCTCATGGTTGCGGGCCTCGACGAGGTGATGGACTGGCCGGCGGTCTGGAACCCCGCGAACCCCTCGCACGAGCGCCTCTGGGGCATGATCCGCGCGACCTTCGAAAAGCGGGGCGTGGTGGAGGGCCACGGCGCGGGCTTGCGCGACATCAACTCCATCAACGCTTTCGCCGCGGCGGGCATCGCCTCCGACCACGAGGGTTGGACCGCAGAGGAAGTGTGGGACAAGCTGCGCCACGGGATCTTTGCGCAAATCCGTCCGCATACCATGCCGGAGATCATCGCTGGCCTCCTCGAACGCGGTCTCGCCGACTGGTCGCAGGTGGCCTTTGCGACGGACGACCGCGGCGCCTCCGACACGCTGCGCATGGGCGCGACGGACCACAACGTGCGGCTCGCCATCCAGTCGGGCCTCCAGCCCGAGATCGCGATTCAATGCGTGACGGTCAACCCGGCACGCCATATGCGCCTGACGCCCTGGGTCGGCAGCATCGCGCCGGGCCGCTATGCCGACCTCGTGCTTCTCGACGACGTGGAGGCGGTGTCGATTGCGGAAGTGTGGGCCGACGGGCGGCCGGTCTCGAACGGGGCGAGCTATACGGGACCCCTCCCCAGCATCGCGTGGCCCGACTGGGCCCGCGACACGGTGAAGATCGAGCGGCGGATCGAGGCTTCGGATTTCGCGATCCCCGCGCTTCCGGGGCGCAGCACCATGCAGGCGGCCCTGCTGCGGCCGTTCCATTGGCACGACGAGTTCATCGCCCGCGAACTCCGGGTGGAGAACGGCGAGGTGCAGCGCGACCCGGAGCGGAACGTCACGAAATTCGCCATCGTCGACCGCTTCTCGGGCCGGGGCCTCGTGTCGCGCATGTTCTGGCTCGGCTGCGGCCCGCGGACGCCGGATACGGCGGTCGGCTGCACCGTGGCGCACGACAAGCATAACCTCTGGGTCGTGGGCTCGTCGGATGCCGCCATGGCGATGGTGGCGAACCGCATGGCGGAGATCGGCGGCGGCTGGGTGCTCGTGAGCGGCGGACATGTGCTGGCGGAAGTCCGCTACGAGATTGGCGGGCTCATGACGCAGCGCTCCGCGGAGGCCCTCGATGCCGAGATGCAGCTCCTCTATGATGCAGCCGCCACCATCGACTGGCTCTACGAACCAACCTTCTCGCCGCGCTGGTTTCCGGGCTTTCCCGAGCGCCTGCAATTCGCGACGCTCACCTGCGCGCCCTGGCGCTGGGTGCTGGTCGCGCCGTGCGACGCGGCGCCCGAGGGCTTCGTCAACGTGGCGATGGGCAAGACGCATCCGGTGGTCTGGTAGGTTCAAACCCCAGCGTCAATCCGGGCCATCTCGGCCTTGAAGGCGGTAGCGATCTGGCCGGCGTCGCGCAGCACCCTTTTGCGCTCCAGGCTCGCGACCGCGCGATCCCGCATGAGCCAGCGCCCGCCGACCATCACATCCCGGACGTCGGTGGGCATCGCGGCGAAGACGAGGGTGGCATAAACGTCGTAGACCGGCTGCGCGCGCGGCGCCGAGAGATCGATGCGGATGAGGTCCGCCTGCTTGCCGGGGCTGAGCGAGCCGATGCGATCCTCGAGGCCGAGCACCCGTGCGCCCTCCAGCGTCGCCATGCGGATGACCTCGACCGCGGGCATCGGCTTGCGGCTGTGGCCGAGCAGCTTCTGGAACATGGAGACGGGGCCGAACTGCGAGAACAGGTCCAGCGTGTTGCCGCTCATGGGCCCGTCGGTCGCAATGCCGACGGGGATCCCGGCCGCCCGCATGGCCTCCACCGGCGCGATGCCCCGCCCGGCCTTGGCGTTCGAGCGCGCGTTGTGGGCAACCCGCACCCCGGCCCGCGCCATGCGCTGGATCTCGGCGGCGTCGATATGCAGGCAATGGGCCGCGATGAGACCCTCGCGCAGGAGCCCCGCCTTCTCCACCACCGCAACGGGGCGCAGGCCGTGGTGCTTGCGGCACCATTCCATTTCGCTGTCCATCTCGGCGAGGTGGATCTGCACCGGGACGTGCGGGTGCTCGTCCGCCCAGCGGGCGACGCGGGCCATGACGGGAACATCCGTCGAATAGGGCGCATGCGGCGCGATGGAGGGCACGATGCGCTCGTGCCCCGCGAACTCCGCCACGAGCTCCTCGACCAGGGCGAAGCCCTCGTCCACCGTCTTGTGATCCGGCGGATCGAAATCCGCCAGCGTCTGCCCCACCACGCCGCGCAGGCCCGCCTGGTCGAGGGCGCGGCCGACCTCGGCCTCGTAATAGTACATGTCGGCGACGGTGGTGACGCCGCCCTCGATGGATTCGAGGGCGGCGAGAAGCGTGCCGACCCGCACCATCTCAGGGGTGACGAACTTGCGCTCCATGGGCAGCACGTAGCGAAAGAGCCGGTCGTCCACGTCCTCCCCGAGGCCGCGGAACAGGGTCATGGGCAGATGCGCGTGCGGGTTGACCATGCCGGGCATGATCACGTCCCCGCCCGCATCCACGATCTCGGCACCCTCCGGGCGGGGCGCATCGCCGGGGCCCAGAGCCCGGATGGTGTCGCCCTCCAGGTGGATCCATCCACGCGGGTGAACCGTCATGGCCTCGTCCACCGGCAGCAGGCAGGCATTCTCGATCACCGTGCCGCCCATCACGCCACCCCCTCCGGGGCCAGGATGGCGCATTGCTCCGGGACGGGCACGAGGCGGGCGGTGCTGCCCGGCTCGAACGGCATGGAAAGCGCCCCGTTCGCCACCACGGGCCCCAGCGGCGTCTCGCACCGGTACTGGTAGGCGCGGCCGAGATAGGTTCTGAGGCCGAGGGTCGCGGGAAGGCCCACGGCGCCGGGATCGGCCGACACGGTGAGCCCGTCGGCGCGGGTCGCGAGCATGAACGCGTCGGGGATGGGCCCGAGGGCCCGTTCCGACAGGGCGAGACGATGGCCCGACGCCTCCGCCGTGACGGTCTCGCCCTCGCGGGCGACCACGCGCATGGGCATGATGTTCTCGAAGCCCACGAAACGGGCCACGAAGGCGTTGGCGGGACGGCGGTAGAGCACCTCGGGCCGGTCGAACTGCATGATGCGGCCCGCATGCATGATCGCGACCCGGTCCGAGATCGAGAAGGCCTCCTCCTGGTCGTGCGTCACGTAGACCGAAGTCGTGCCGTTGGCGCGCTGCAGCTGGCGGATCTCCACGCGCATATCGACCCGAAGCTTCGCATCGAGGTTCGACAAGGGCTCGTCGAACATGAGCAGCGGCGGTTCGATGACAAGCGCCCTGGCCAGCGCGACGCGCTGCTTCTGCCCGCCGGACAGCGCAGCCGGCAGCCGATCGGCCAGCGCCGACAATCCCACACGCTCCAGCATGGCGCGGGCGCGCGTCTGGCGTGCGTCGGCCGCGAGGCCGCGCTGCTTCAGGCCGAAGGCCACATTGTCGAGCACCGAGAGATGCGGGAAGAGGGCGTAGTTCTGGAAGACGAGGCCGATGTCGCGCTTGTAGGCCGGCAGGCGCGTGAGGTCGCGCCCGCTCAGCGTGATCGTGCCGGCGGTGGGCGCCAGGAAGCCTGCGACGAGGCGCAAGGTCGTGGTCTTGCCGCAGCCGCTGGCGCCGAGCAGCGAGACGAGTTCGCCTGCGCCGACGGCAAGCGACAGGTCCTCCAGCACCTTGGTGGTGCCGTAATGGGCCGTGATGGACCGGAGTTCGAGATGCTGGGTCACAGGGCGATTACTTCGCAAGAAACGTGAGGCCGAGGGTGCGCTCCACCACCGCCATGACGCCGACGGTGAGGATCATCAGCAGCACAGAGACGGAGGCGACGGTCGGATCGAAGAACTGCTCCACATGGGCGAGGATCTGGATCGGCAGGGTACTGACGCCGGGTCCGGTGAGGAAGAGCGAGATCGACACGTCGTTCAAGGACGTGATGAAGGCGAGGATGAAGGCCGCGATCACGCCGGCCCGAACGTTCGGGAGCACGATCGTGAAGAAGGTTTTGACCGGCGGCGAGCCGAGGCTGATGGCCGCCTCCTCGACCGAGAAGTCGAAGGATGCAAGGCTCGCGCCGATCACGCGCACCACGTAGGGCAAGACCAGCACCGTATGGCCGATGAGAAGGGCCAGGAAAATCGGGGTGCTGGCGCCCACCACCACCGACTTCAGCAGCGCGAAACCGAACACGATCTCCGGCACCAGGATCGGCAACACGAAAAGCGTTCCGAGCCATGACGGCAGCTGGACGCGGTAGCGGTTCAGCGCATAAGCCGCCGGGATGCCGATGAGGAGCGCCAAGAGCGTTGCCAGAAAGGCGATCTGGAAGCTCGTCACGATCGTGCGCCGGAACGCGCTGATGGCGAAGATGTTCTCGAACCAGCGCAGCGACAGGCCCTGCGGCGGGAAGGTGAGATAGGTGGTGTCGCTGAGCGAGGCGCCGAGCACGATGACCAGCGGGCCCACGAGGAAGAGATAGACCAGCGCCGCGATCGCGATGAGGCCGGGATGGACACGCGCCGTCATCAGGCCGCCATCGGGTTGAGGCGACGGGCGATGCGCGTCATCACGAGCACCACCGCGATGGTGATCACCGTCATGATGGCCGCGATGGTGGAGGCGCCCACCCAATCGAAGGATACCATGGCGCGCTGCTGGAGCAGCGTCGCGAGAACCGTCTGGCGCTCGCCGCCGAGCAGTTGCGGGGTGGCGTAGGCCGTGAAGCTGCCCGTGAACACGAGCACCGCGCCGACGATGAGCCCGGGCACCGCGAGGGGCATCAGCACCTGCCAGAAGGTGGCGACCGGCGAGGCCCCGAGGGACGAGGAAGCCTGCAGCACGTCCTCGGGGATGTTCTCGAGAACGCCCACGAGGGTGAGGATCATGAGGGGGACGAACAGGTACACCATGCCGACGATCACCGCGCCCTGCGTGTAGAGCATCGCGAAAGGCTCGTTCGTGACGCCGAGCGCCACGAGGGTGTTGTTGAGGATTCCGTTCCGGCCCAGGATCACGAGCCAGGCGAAGGCGCGCACCACGACGCCGGTGAGCAGCGGAAACACCGCCGCGACGATGAGCAGGCTGCGCAGCCGCTGAGGCGCACGCGACACCACGTAAGCGGCGATGAAGCCGAAGAACAGGGAGACGGCCGTGGTGATGGCGGCGATCTGCAGGGTCCGGAACAGGACCGTGGTGCGAAAACCGCTGTTGAAGAAGGACGTGTAGGGCGCGAACGTCCCTCGCGGATCCATGAAGGTCGTCGCCATGACGGCGACGACCGGAATGATCAGGAAGCCCACGACGCTCGCCGTCGCGGGCGCCGAGAGGGTCCATCCGGCAAAGCGTCTCACTGGGGCAGGGTCCCTCCGGCAAAGCGTGTCACAGGGGCGGGGTCCATCCGGCAAAGCGTCTCACTGGGCGGGGTCCGCCGTGGGCCGCGGCTTACCGGCCGAACACCTCGCTCCACTCGTCCACCCAATCGTTCTTGGCGGCGTTGAGCTTCTCGTAATCGACCCGCTTGAGGGAGGACACCATCTGGGCGCCGTAGGTCCAGCGCGACGCCTCCTGGGGGTTGAGCTGAACGGCCGTCGCCACCGGGGCATCGACGCCGTTCTTGGCCAGCTCTTCCTGGATCTTGGGATCGAGGATGAAGTTGATGAACTGGTGCGCGAGATCGGGATTGGCCGCGCCCTTGGCGATGTTGACGGTGTTGAGGGTCGCGAAGTCGCCGTCCGAGAGCTGCGCCCAGCGGGCGGTCGGCACGGCGGCCTGGATCTGCGCGAGGGTGAAGTCCTGCGCGATGGCGGCCTTCACCTCGCCGGTGGAGAAGAGGTTCACGAGCTCCGAGCCCGTGTTGTAGTTCTTCACCACGTTGGGCTTCAGCTTCGCCAGGGCCGCGAAGGCGGCCTTGGGGTTGGCGTAGGGGTCGACGCCCGCCTGAGCGCCGGCGATCAGCACCGTCATCGGGCCGGCGGTCGTGGTGATGCCGGGCAGCGACAGGCCGCGGCGGAAGTCCTCGCGCCACAAATCCTTCCAGGAGGTGATCGGCGTCGTCACCTTGGCGCTGTCGTAGATGATGCCGATGCGGCCGATCGTGTAGGCCGGGCCGTAGGGACCCTGCGGCGCGCGGGCGAGCTCGTAGATGCCGTTGAGGTTCGGCAGCTTCGCCCTGTCGACCGGCTGGAACAAGCCCTCCTTGACGCCGATCTGCGAGAAGCTGTCCGAGAGGTAGACCACGTCCACGCCCGATCCGCCGCGGATCTTGATCTTGTTCAGCCGGTCCGCGTTGTTGCCGGTCTCGAACACGAGCTCGCAGCCGCATTGGGCGCGAAACGGCTTCAGGACCATCTGCTCGAGCTTGTCGCCGTTGAAGCCCCACCACGAGATGGTCAGGGTCTTGGTCTGGGCGTAGGCCGGAGACAGGCTGAGAGCCGTCGCAAGCCCAAGGCCGGCCAGCTTCATCGAGATCGTCCTGATCATGGGGAACTCCTGGGGGTGGGCGGGGCGATCCGCCCGGTCGTTCTGAGATGCGGGCAAGCTACCGCCGCGTCGCCCGAAATCCTAGCGCGACCTGAGCCTCAATGTGGAGCAATTTGGCCTGTCCGGGAGGCAGCAGCCCAACCCGTCCGGGAGGCAGCATCCCAGTCTGTCCCGGAGGCAGCAGCCCAGCCCGTCCGGGAGGCAGCAGCACAAACCCTGCAGCCGTTTGGGCTTCTCCCCGGCATTGAGCGCGAATGTGGGGCATGCGGCGGAGCGCTCGCCCCGCTTGCATGATGCCGCGTGACGGTGCGGTTCGGTCCGCCTCGATCGCCACCCGTGGGGGTTAAGGGCCCGCCGCGGACGTCGGCAGGCCGTAGCCTCGTTCAGCGAGAGCGATCACCGCAGAGCGGTCGTCGGCGCGGGAGGCGCATCGCAGCGGCCGGCGGATCACCCCCGTGGGTTGATCGGGCGATCCGCGGTCCAGTCGTAGGTGCCCTGGTCCCGGTCGCGCACGGCCTCCTTCCAGCCGACGGTTTCGGCGCGCTGCTTGAAGGCCATGCCCTCCGGGGAGTGGCGGGTGATGCCGTCGAAGACGGTGGCGAGCATCTGGGTGTTGCGCAGGCCCATGGCTTCGATGGCCTGGTTCACCACGAGCTTCTGCATCATGAGCTGGTTCACCGGCACGGTGGCCATGCGCTCCGCGAGCCGCTCCACCTCCCCGTCGAGGTCGGCGGCGGGCACGGCTTTGAGAACGAGGCCGAGGCGCTCGGCCTCGCGGCCGTCGATCTTGTCGCCGGTGAACAGCATGCGCTTGGCGCGCTCGGGACCGAGGCGATAGACCCACATGGCCGTGGTGGGGCAGCCCCACACGCGCACGGGCATGTAGCCGATCTGGGCATCCTCGCTCATCACGATCATGTCGGAGCACAGCGCGATGTCGGATCCGCCGGCCACCGCGAATCCGTGCACCTTGCAGATCACCGGGCGGTAGGAGCGCCAGAGCGACATGAAGAGTTCGGTGTTGCGCATCATGAAGGCGTAATCCTTCATGGGATCCCAGGGCATCTCCTGCACGCCCTCGTTCGTGCCCGAGGCCTGCGCATAATAGGTGAGATCGTAACCCGCGCAGAAGGCGCGTCCCGCGCCGGACAGCACGATTACATGCACGCCCGGATCGCCGTTGGCCTCGGCCACCGCATCGGCGAGTTCCCGCGGCAGGTCGCCGTCGATGGCGTTCAGGACCTCGGGACGATTGAGGGTGATGCGGCCGATGCGGCCGTCCTTCTCGTAGAGAACCTTGGGCATGAGGGCTTCCTCGTGAGGCGCGTCAGGGGAGGGCGGTTTGCGGATCAGAAGGCCGGTGCGCCCGGCGCATCAGTGGGCCGCTGTGCCGGGCGGATCAGAGGGCTGCTGTGCCGGTGCGCCGGCGGAATCGGGGGCGATCGCGTTCGGCCGGGATGCAGGGTTCGACCACGGGATCCGGAGCAGCGGCGCTCGCGCTCCGCGAGGGTGCGGGGTTCGACGATCGGATCGGGAGCAGGCGAAGCGGGGCGTGCCGACATGGCGCCACGCTACGACGAGCGGGGCGACATCACAACGAAAGCGGCCGTGGGCCGCGAGGCTCGCATCCGCGACGCGGGCGCGCCGCCGTCATTCGCGCATGTTGCGCAGGAGCGCGCTGCGGAACGGAAGGATCAGGATCGGCGTGCCCTCGTCGTCCACCACCTCCATCTGCCAGCCGCGCCAGGCATCCGCGACGGCGACGTCGGACGGGGTGCGCATGATGGCGCGTGCCGCATGCAGCGCTTCGCGCACGGCGCTCGAGCGATCGGGCAACAGGATGCCCGCCTCGTCGAGGGCGCGGCCGGCATGGTTGCGGAGATGAAAATAATAGCGTCGCACGGCATCGTTCGGCTGCGGTTTCCTTGTCTAGGCCGGATTTCGCCGCAGCGCTACCCTTACGGCAGGTCGTGCCCGCCATGGGCTCCGCGGCACGCGCATTCGTGAACCATTGCGGCGCCTCGAGGTTAGCCTTCTCGGTGCTGTCCTGACGGTTGCGAGGGCCTGGAGTTCGCCTGCAGGCGCGGCGGCCGCGAGGGCTTCACCCGGAGCCCGCCTGCGGGCGCGGTAGCCGTGAGGGCTTCGCCGGGAGCTCGCCGACGCGCGCGGTAGCCGTGAGGGCTTGGCCTGGAGCCCGCTTGCTGGCAAAGGGATCGGCGGGGCGGAATGAAAGACAACGATGCCTGATTTGAAACCCATTCTCCTCGTGGAAGACAACCCGAAGGACGTGGAGCTCACCCTGGCGGCCCTGGCGGATGCACGGGTGGCCAATCAGATCATCGTCACCCGCGACGGCGCGGAAGCCCTCGATTACCTCCTCGGGCGCGGCGCCTATGCGGGCAAGAACACCACGGAGCCCGCCCTCGTCATCCTCGATCTCAAGATGCCGAAGGTGGACGGCATGGAGGTTCTGAAAGCCGTCAAGGACGCCCCCGAACTGGCGCGGGTGCCGGTGGTTCTGCTCACGGGCTCGCAGGAGGAGAGCGATGTTCTGCGGGGCTACGACCTCGGCGCCAACTCCTATGTGGTGAAGCCGTTCGGCACCGAGGAATTCCTCGCCGCGATCCGCAATCTCGGCGTGTTCTGGGCCATCCTGAACCAGCCGCCGCCGTAAGGGCGCAGAACCTCATCCGGCCTCACGACCTCGGTCGGGGGCTGCGCCATCAGCGCCCGTGACGCTCGCTTCGAGGGTCTCGCGCAGTTGGTAGAGCTGGCGCTTGAGGGATTCGAATTCCGCCTCCGGCAACCCCACAGCGCACACCACCCGATCCCAGGCCTGCCGCACCGGGCCTTTGAGCCCGCGACCGGCTTCCGTGAGCGTGATCCGCACCTGCCGCTCGTCTCGTGCATCCCGGGTGCGGCGCACGAGACCCGCGGTCTCGAGGCGCTTGAGGAGGGGGCTCAAGGTTGCGGAATCGAGATAGAGCCGCTCCCCGATCTCCCGCACGGTGACGTTCTCCTGCTCCCACAGGACGAGGAGCACAAGATATTGCGGGTAGGTGAGCCCGAGGGGATCGAGCAGCGGCTTGTAGACCCGGGTGAAGGCGTGCGCGGCCGCGTAAGTGGCAAAACACAGCTGATTGGAGAGCTTCAGGTCGTCGGTGGCGTTGGCCAGGGCGGCCGGCCTCGGGCTGGCATCCGGCAGGGGCAGCTTCGGTGGTGTCGCGCGCATCGGCCTCTCCGCGGCGGCCTCCGGACGGGAGATCCGCCGGTGGGTCTCGCCACAGGGGTGCCTGGGTGCATAGGGCCCGCAAATCCATGGGACAAGCACATCTTGCACGCGATCTGATCGCGCGCTACACTTTTGCGATGCGCTCGACCCAGGCCTCGTCTCGGTGGGGTCGAGCGGGGCCCATTAGGGAAGGGTGCTCGATGGCAATCACGTGGCGCCCCCAGCACGAGGTGCACCCGAACCGGCCTCCGGCGCCCGACCTGCTGGCGCTCGACGGGGAGCGGGTGGTTGGACGGCTTTTCCAGATCACCCACAACGGCAATGCCGGCAAGTGGTTCTGGACCATGATGGCGAGCCGCGAGCGCACCCTCGCGGCACCGATCTGCGGCATCGCGGACGAGGCGGGCGAGGCCCAGGAATGCCTCCGGCGCTGCTACGACGGGGTGGTCCCGGCACCCGCGCCGCGGCGGGGTGCTTGAGGTCCCTCCCGTTGAACGCGACCCCCCTCTTTCGCACATCCGCATTCAACGCCCGCGCTGCGCGGGGTTGAAGCGTTGGTTCAGCGTTCAGCCTCGACCATCGCCCGCCTGATCGCCTCAAAAGCTTGTGGACCGCCCGATTGGGTGACGTTGAAGCGCATGAAGGCGGAGGCGGTTTGCGACACGCTGAACACGTTGCCTGGAGCGAGAACCACGTTCTGCGCGAGGGCTGCCCGTGCGAGCGCGGCGGAATCCACACCCGCCGGCAGGCAGCACCAGAGATAGAAGCCGCCGCGAGGCATCAGCCAGGGCTCGATGCCCAGCGCCTCCAGCCGGGCCGCGGTCTCACGCCTCGCCCGCGCCAGCCGTCGGCGCACATCTTCCATGTGCTTGCGGTAGCCGCCGCCCGCGAGCACGCCGGCGATCAACTCGGTCGCAACGGGGCTTGGTCCGCCGAAATTGGTGGCCACCTGCAGATCGACGAGCCCCTCGATCCAATCCGGCCGCGCGGCGATGTAGCCGCAGCGCAAAGAGGCCGACAGGGTTTTGGAAAAGCTGCCGATGCGAACAACGCGGTCGAGCCCATCGAGCCCCGCAAGGCGCGGCGACGGCTCGGGCTCGAAATCGCCGAAGATGTCGTCCTCGACGATGATGAGGTCGTGCGCCACGGCGGCGCTCAAGAGCCTGAAGGCCACGGTCGGCGAGAGCGTGGCGCCGGTGGGGTTGTGGAGCGCCGAATTCGTGAGGTAGAGGCGCGGCCGCTCCGATACGAGCGCAGCCTCGAAGGCCGCGATATCCGGTCCTTGCGGCGTGTAGGGCACCCCCACGATCCTGACAGGCTGCGCCCACAGCAGGGCCTGGAAGTTGAAATAGCAGGGATCGTCGACCAGCACCGTGTCGCCGGGGCGGAGGAGGAAGCGGCAGATGAGGTCGATGGCCTGCGTGCCCGATCCAGTCAGCAGGAGCTGCTCCGGCGCAACGTCGAGGCCCTCTTCGGCAAACCGGGCGAGCAGCAGCCGGCGCAGGGCCGGCGCACCGCGCGATCCCCCATAGGCCGTGAGCACCGCGTCGTCCGCTCGCGCCAGGGCTCGCACCGCACGGCGCAGAGCGGCATTGGGCATCCACTCCGCCGGAAGCCAACCGCAGCCCGGCTTCACGACAGAGGAATCCGCATCGAGCGACTGCCGCGAAACCCAAAACGGGTCGACGGCCCGGTCGCGCCGCGGCTCGGCCTCCGCGAGCGCCCCCGGCGGCACACCGGCGCCGGCCACATAGAAGCCGGAACCGCGACGGGCGCGGATCAGGCCCTCGGCGGCCAAACGATCATAGGCCTCGACGACAGTGGAGGGGGACACCCCCATCGAGGCGGCAAACCTACGGATCGAGGGTAGCCGGTCGCCGGACACGAGGGCGCGGTTCGCGAGCTTCGCGCGGATCGCATCCATCACCTCACCCATGCGTGTCACCGCTCCACCTGTCACCGGCGCCTCGGAATTGTGTCGAAGTGCACATCAGTACAGTTCGGTGCAATTGTATCGAGCCGTTCCTCCCTGCGCCAGTCTCGCGGCCTTAAGGTGGCTCTCGACAAGTGAGGTCACATGGATCGCGCGACGGCCGGATGGGGCAGCGGCCTCTTAGGCGTCATCATCTTCAGCGGCTCGCTTCCGGCCACGCGAGTGGCCGTCGGCGACTTCTCGCCCCTGTTCCTGACCTCCGCTCGCGCCGTCATCGCCGCTAGTCTCGGGGGCGCGTGCCTCGTGGCGCTGCGCCAAGTGAGGCCCGGGCGCCGCGACCTCGGCCCGCTCGGCCTCGTGGCGCTCGGCGTGGTGGTGGGCTTCCCGCTTCTGACCGCCCTGGCGCTCCAGCACATCACGGCGGCGCATTCCATCGTCTTCATCGGCCTCCTGCCGCTGGCGACGGCAGTCTTCGGGGTGCTGCGTGGGGGCGAGCGGCCGAAACCCGCGTTCTGGCTGTTCTCAGGTCTCGGAGCCGCCACGGTCTCGGGCTTCGCCCTCATGAACAGCGGTGCCGGCTCGCTTACCGGCGACCTCCTGATGATCGGCGCCATCCTGCTCTGCGGGTTAGGCTATGCCGAGGGAGCGTCGCTGTCCCGCCGCCTTGGTGGCTGGCAGGTCATCTCATGGGCACTACTGCTGGCTTTGCCGGTGATGACGGTCGTTGCACTGTTTACCCTGCCGGGCTCTTGGCGCGGCATCAGCAGTCCATCCTGGCTAGGGCTCGCTTACGTGTCGATCTTCAGCATGCTGATTGGCTTCGTGTTCTGGTATCGCGGCCTTGCACTCGGCGGCACGGCGGGTGTGGGGCAGTTGCAACTGCTCCAGCCCTTTTTCAGTTTGGCGCTCGCAAGCCTGCTGCTTGGAGAGCCGGTTGCCTGGACGATGATCGCAGCCACTGCGGCGGTTGTGCTCTGCGTCGTCGGCGCCAAACGCTTCGCCTGAAGAAGTATTACTGGCATCCTTCTTAAGTAAATATAGCCCTTGAACCGGGAGGCCGGTCCGTCACGTTTTGGTTTTCTGTCGCCTTTGTAGGCAAAATTTTCCACTGGCGATGAGTTGTTCCTCAGGCTAATGCGCCTTTTGTTTCCGTGGTCACGGTCCTTCGGCGATGTGCGTTGGGACGTCGAACCTTAAGGGGAGCGCCAGGTCCACCTCCAGTCCGGTGGGGGCGTATTCGACGCGAACCTCTCCGCCGAGCTGTCGGACGATGACCCGCTCGATCAGCTGCGATCCAAAACCTCGCCGTGTTGGAGGCTGAATGGATGGGCCATTTCGTTCGCGCCAACTGACATGGAGCCATTGGCTCGTGTCGCGCTCCCTCAGGCTCCAGTGAACCTCGAGCCTGCCATGTGGGACCGAGAGCGAGCCGTATTTTGCTGCATTGGTGGTAAGCTCATGCCCGGTCATGCCGATCGCCAGAGCTGTGGCATCGGGTACGTGAACATCAGGACCCTCGAGGTACAAGCGTTCAGTGGCCGAATTGTCGTAGGCCGCGAGTTCCGCATCTAAGATCGTCCTCAAGGAGGCGCCGCCCCAGGCATTATCCACCAGTAGGGTGTGAGTGCGGGCTAAGGACGCGATACGATCGGTCACCGTTTCCCTGAGTTCGTCGATCGTTCGCGCGTGACGGGCTGTTGAGCTCACTACAGCTTGAACCGTCGCAAGGGTGTTTTTCACCCGATGATGCAGTTCTCTCACCATCAAGGCTTGGCTTTGCTCGAAGCGCTGACGCTCGTTCGAGGCTTCAAGAAGTGTCCGGCTGATACTGTTGATTTCCTTGATCGGGCTGCGCACCGGGAAGGCCATTGTGCCACGTCCTAGAGCGGTAGCGCTGCTTGAGAGCCGCTCCATGGCCCCTGAGATCCGACGGCCAAAAAGATAAGCAAGAAGAGCTGAAAGCAGCGCGAGAACAGCGCCGAGGGTGAGAAGTTGAAGGACAAGGCGCCAAATCGGGGCGTTCAGGCTTTGGTGTTCGAGGCCTACCGCCACGATCCAGTCCGATCCTGTGAGACGCGTGTAATACACGAGGAGCGATACACCATCGAGAGACGTGCCCTCGTAGTGCCCCTCGCGGCCGCGGACGTTCTGCAGGAGCTCCGTCGCTTGGCCGCCAATAAAGTCATTATGACGTCTGCTTCGGGCGATTACATGACCTCGGCGATCGAGTACGGTAGCGACCACGCCTTGAGGTAGAGGTTCCTTTAGAAGAATATCACGGATACGCTCTGGAGGAATGACGATATCGACCAGATACACGACGGCGCCAGTCTCGGTCTTCACCACGGGAGCAACGACGGCCAATGATGGCTGACCGGTCGAGGTGGAGCGAAACAGGTCGGAGACGGCGGGCTGTTTGGTTCCAACAACCACCGCGTCGATGTCGAGAGTTCTGTTCGGATAAGTCGCATTCGCCTCCATGCGGGTATTCATCAGCTGGCGCCCGGAGGGCTCCCGGATGGCAAAGTCTACGCCGAGAGGCCTGCCGATGGACCTGGCGCCCGCCCCAGACGTCTCAATGTCACCCGTTTGGAGACGAGGTGACGCAGCCGCTAAACGGGCGGTACCGAGCAGAGAAGCGAGATCTTGCTCGACGGCCTCGGAAATGTCTTGGGCGAGATCGAGGCCGCGCTGCACCAGTTGAGCACGCTCGATGTTGGCGTATTGCCATAGAAGGAGGCTGAAGAAGACAGTAGCCGGAAGAAGAAGTAGGGCGCAGAGTGCCCCTAAGTGCCAGCGGATGGAGCGCGGTGCCAGGGCAAGCCGCCTCAGGCGGGAGAAGTTCATCGAATCGGCTCAGGTGAGCAGGTAGCGCCTGGCCCCACGGGGGCGGCCGACCCTAACCTTACCGCACATGAAATCCATCAACTTCACTCTGGGAACGGACAACGTCAGGCCGACCGGAAAACATGACGCTCAATCAATGTCGCTGAGCCGCCATCCGTTCCTACAAACAGGGAAGGGCCGAACGATGGTGCTTGGTTGATCAGGAAAGGTGTCCTTACCAGTGGCCTCAGCCCATGGGCTGACTGCACCGTGCAGGCTTATCCCATCTGTCTTCAAGCTCGATGGGCGCGGTTGCCGGCGACTTTAGGCGTGCCGATGCCCGGTCGCCACCTCTACTGCCCTTACGATGTCCTCGGGACGGAAGGGTTTGGGTACAAAGAGACCTCCGTCTGCAATTTCGCCGTCCGAGGGGCGCTCATAGCCTGAAGTGACCACGAGACCAATGTGCGGCCAGAGTTGATGAACCTGCGCCGCAAGTTCCAAACCATTCATCCCCGGCGGCATATTAATGTCGGTGAAGAGCACCTCAATATTGCGGGCTGTCTCAAGGCATTTGAGAGCTGTTTGGGCATCGCTGGCCTCGATGACGTCAAAGCCTGCCTCGTCCAGAACATCGGCTACGAGCATGCGGACGAACACCTCGTCGTCCACCACCAGCACTTTCTTGCCGCCAGTTGGCTGTTCCATAGCCGAAGAACGCGAGGCTGGGGCCTGCGTTCCTGCTCGGCGCCAACTCTTTCTGTGCCAGTTCCCGCTCCTGCGCCTCACAGCAGCACCAGGCTTTCGGGCAGGTGCCTCGGGAGCAGGGATAGTACGAAGGGCCTCGTGCAAGCAAAAAGCCTGGGCTGCTGGGGAGAGGCGAAGATCTTATTGCGAGTGTGGCGCCTCCGGTGGCGAGCACAGGCAGTATCAGTGCAGCAGGAAGATCAAGAAGACAGGCTTTGGTGTCGCGTTCGAAGGAACGCGACGGCTTGGCTGGGGCTCACGGCACGGAAACGCACAAGGGTGTGCGGGCGCAACTGCGTGAACGCGTCGAGGTCGATCGAGGCGACCGTCGCGATCTTGGGGTAGCCGCCTGTGGTCTGATGGTCGGCCAGGAGCACGGTGGGCTGGCCGTCGCCAGCGACCTGAATCCCGCCGCGAACGACGGCCTCCGATGGCATATCGAGCGGGCCGAGCACTTGGAGCGGGGGGCCTTTGAGGCGTACGCCCATGCGATCGTAGCTGCTGGTCAGCGCGTAGGGCTCGGATAGGAACCGCTCGACACTGTCGAGCGGGAAGAAGTGGTCCTGCGGACCGAGCACGACCCGGATCTCGCGGCGTGGCCGAGCCGTGACCGGCAGGACGAGCGGTCCCATCTCGGGCGGCCCTTTCGACGAGGTCTCAATCGAGAGCCGCATGCCGGGTGCAAGGGTCCCGCCACCGAGTCCGGACCGCAGGTGCGTGGCGCAACTACCGAGCCAGGATGGGGCCAAAAGGCGCCCGGCGAAACAAAGATAAGTCCAGGTCCCCCATGGGCCCGCCCTGATGGCGAGGCGGGAACCGGTCGGCAGAATCGTGACACCCCAAGAAGGGATCGGCGCCCCATCCACGGTAACCCTGAAACCCCCGCCTGCGGTGGCAATCGCAACGGGCCCTTCGACGCAGCGAAGCACAAGGCCACCAAGGGAGACCTCGATGCCGCCGGCGCCGGGCTCGTTGCCAAGAACCGCCTGTGCGATGCCGTAGGCCGTGCGGTCCATGGGGCCGGAGGCCGGCACGCCATAGCGCATCAGGCCCTTGCGCCCCTCGTCCTGGATCGTGGTCAACGGACCGGCGGCCTCGATCTCGATCACCGCGTTCATGCGGAGCCCTCGCTCAAGGCCTGGAACTCGGTTGCTGCGATGCGCCGGAACATGACCCGATCGCCGACCTCGAACAAGAATGGCACCTCATGGTGCGGCCGCAGAATGCGAGCAGGCGAGCGCCCGATGACCCACCAGCCGGTGGGCATGATCATGGTCGAGACTAGGCTCTGCGGACCAGCGATCGAGACGCTGCCAGCCGGGATGTCCCGCACGGGCTCGGGTTTGCGCGGGAGCCGGATCGCCTCCGGCACTCCGCCGAGGTAGGCATAGCCGGGTGCGAAGCCGTACATGTAGACACGGTAGCGGCCTTTAAGGTGCGCCTCGATTACCGCTTCTGGCGTCAGCCGGGTTCGCTCGGCGACGGCTGCGATATCGGGCGCGAAGGGCGGGTCGTAGCAGACCGGCACCTCCCACAATCGGCCCTCGGGCGCGTGCACCTGCGTGCCGGCCCAGAGCCGCCGGACATGCGCTCTCACGGCGTCGGGCTCCGCCACGAGCGGGTTGTAGCCAATGAAGAGGGAGCAATAGGCTGGAACCGTCTCGGTGAAGCCGGGAAATGGGTCCGCTCTCAGCGCCGCGTCAAGAGCGAGCACGGCGTCGTTCGCAGCCTCACTGATGCTCTGCGAGAACTCGGCCATGATGCCGACGTCGGCGACAGGGCGGAATCGCGGGTAGTCCTCGCGGGACGGCACGATCATGACTGAAAGACGAACGGGCGGATCGCAACACCTTCGCTTAGGAGACCCTCACGCAGGCACCGTGCAAGTTGGACGGCTCCAGGGCTGTCGCCATGAACGCAGATGGAATGGGCCTGCAAGGGGATCGGTGTGCCGCCAACGGTTGGCATGACCCCCTCGCGCAGGAATTCGAGCATGCGCGCGGTCACCCTGTTCTCGTCCTTCAGCAGCGCCTCCTGGTGCGTGCGGGAGATCAGGCGGCCATCCGGCCGGTAGCCGCGATCGGCGAACACCTCGCTGAAGACGGTAAGCCCCATCTCGCGCGCTATGTCCTCAAGCTCCGTCCCTGAGATAGCGAGCACCGGCAGTGTTCGGTCCACGGCGGCCGTCGCGCGGGCGATCGCGCCGGCAATCGCCCGGTCGTCGCAGGCCAGATTGGCGAGCGCGCCATGGGCCTTCACGTAGGCGACGCGCGCTCCTGCAAGCGCCGCCACACCCCAGAGCGCGCCGATCTGGGCCGCGATGAAGCGCTCGCATTCCGCGGCGCTGTAAGGCAACTGTCGCCGTCCGAAGCCCTCACGATCCGGGTAACCGGGATGCGCACCGATCACGACGCCACGGTCGCGCGCCGCGGCAAGCGTTTCGAACATGGTCTCGGGATCGCTCGCATGCCCGCCGCAGGCGATGTTGGCGCTGGTCACCACGTCGAGCATCGCGGCGTCGTCGCCCATCCGCCACGGGCCGTAGCCTTCGCCGAGATCGGAATTCAGGTCGATGGATCGGATCATTCTGTTTCCTGTCGAGGCCGCTCCAGCCCCTGTCCGCACACGACGGTAGCGGGTCCCTTGGCCCGCCGCCATGCCCCCAGCGCATCGCCCGCGGGGTTGAGGCGCCGTTGCGGGGATGCCTCCGACTGATGTTATGGATAATCGCCTGCTCCGGGTCCTGGGGCAGCCCGGTCCATGAGGTTTGGATGTCTCCCTCTTCCCCGACAATCGTGATCTGCGGCGCCGGCATTATCGGGGTTGCGGCGGCCTATTCGCTTGCGGTCGAGCACGGCGTCGACAACGTGGTGCTGGTCGACCAGGGGAACCCGCTCTCGGTCACGTCCGACAAATCCACGGAGGCCTACCGCAACTGGTGGCCCGGCCCCGACTGGCAGATGACAGCGTTCATGAACCGCAGCCTCGACCTCATCGAGGAGATCGCGCGGGCAACCGACAATCGCATCAATCTCAACCGCCGCGGCTACGTGTTCGCCACCGCCGACAGGGGCAAGATCCCCTTTCTCGAAACCACCGCGAGGGCCGCCGAGGCGAATGGCGGGGGTGCGGCGCGGTTCCATGACACGCCCCACAGCGCCTATACGCCGGCAGCCGAGCGCGGTTTCGACGGAGCGCTGGATGGCGCCGACGTGATCACTGATCAAAGCCTGATCCGTTGGCATTTTCCTTTCCTCGCTCCCGAGACGGTGGCGCTCGCGCATGTGCGTCGCGCGGGCTGGCTCAGTGCCCAGCAACTCGGCATGGTGATGCTGGAGGCGGTGCGCGCGCGGAGCGTGCCGATCCTGAAAGGTCGGGTGGTCGGCTTCGACACTGCCGGCGGCAGGGTGCGCGGTGTCGAGGTGGAGAGCGGCGGCGAACGCCGGACGCTTCCGGCAACCCACACGGTGCTCGCCGCCGGACCCATGCAGGTCGAAATGGCTCGCATGCTCGGCGTCGACCTGCCGATCCGGGCCGAGCGCCACTTCAAGGTAAGTTTCCCCGATACGCTGGGCGGCTTGCCGCGTAACGCGCCGATGCTGATCTGGCTCGACGAGCAGCACCTGCCCTGGAGCGACGACGAGCGCGAGGCGCTCGCCGCGGACGAGGACGCGCAATGGCTGCTCGGACCCTTTCCGGCGGGCGTACACGGGCGGCCCGACGGGGGGTCGGCGACCCTCATCCTCTTCAACCACCACGGCGAAGCGGTCGAGCCGGTCTTCCCCCTGCCGGAGCCGGCTTATTACCCCGAGATCGCGCTGCGCGGCATGGCCACCATGGTGCCGGGACTCAAGGTCTATAACGGAAAGGTCCCGCGGCCCTATATCGATGGCGGATATTATATGAGAACGCAGGAGAACCGTCCGCTCATCGGACCCGTTCCGGTGGAGGGCGCCTACCTCTCATGTGCCTTCTCGGGCTTCGGCGTCATGGGCTCGTGCGCCAGCGGCGAACTCATCGCTCAATACATCACGGAAGCCCCGCTGCCCGACTATGCGCCAGCCTTTCAGCTCTCGCGCTATCAGGACGCAGAGTACCGAACGTTGCTTGAACGCTGGGGCGACGGTGGGCAGCTCTAGTGGTGTGGTTTCACCGCGCTACCCGATTAGCGCTGCCATCCAGCTTGATACCATCTGTGCAACCACTGCCAAGTGTTCTGCGACTTTCACGTGGCGCCTTAGGTGTCAGCACTTGCACACGAGCCATACACGCGACGACGGGAAATGGTGAGTTTGACGCCGACCCAATCTCCCCGATTGTGATCTCACCGGGGGCGAACCTAAACGCGCGGCCTAGCTATCGTTGTTTCGAGCACATTAGGTCGGCTCGGATCCAAAGCTGGTGCACCCGCGCTATCGGCCGAACCCGATCGATGACAGCTCTCCAGTTTAGTACTCCCTCTGCCCCCAAGACGCCTTGATCTCCGACGAGGTCGTTCCATTCTGCTAGCGGCAGCGGCAGCGGCAGCGGCAGCGGCAGCGGCAGCGGCAGCGGCAGCGGCAGCGGCAGCGGCAGCGGCAGCGGCAGCGGCAGCGGCAGCGGCAGCTTGAGGCCGTTATGGTCTTCTGCATGCACCAGGTGTCTGTCCGGCGAACGTAACCCATCAGAATGGCTCAGCTGAGGTGGCGAAGCGTTGACGGAGTGCTCAAGGAGGGGCGATAACCCTCCCTTGACTACCGCTGGCGTTGCTTGCCCCTGAGCACCTTTGCCTGCAGCGGTGTTCCTGAACACATCCCTGGTGAACATGACATTACGACCGACAATCGACGATGTGACCACGATGCGGTTCGGCATCGGGCAGCCTGTGCACCGGCAGGAGGATCCTGTCCTGGTACAGGGACAGGGACGCTACACGGACGACGTGAGCCTCCCGGGCCAGCACTATGCGGCCTTCGCGCGAAGTCCTCACGCGCACGGCATAATCAACAGGGTAGACACGGACGCAGCACGCGAGATGCCAGGCGTTGTGGCAGTCTTTACGGCCGCGGACCTCACGGCCGCAGGTTACGGGCCGCTCACGCGCAAATGTATCATCGACTTCATGAACCGCGACGGCACGCCGATGGCCATGCCGACCCGCGGGGCGCTTGCCGCCGACAAGGTGCGTTTCGTCGGCGACCCCGTAGCTGTCGTGGTCGCCGCGACCGCGGACCAGGCCCGAGATGCGGTGGAAGCCGTGTCGATGGAGATCGATGTGTTGCCGGCGGTGACGCGGGTTGAGGATGCGATCCGGCCTGGAGCTCCGGAGCTCTACGAGCAGGCTCCCGGCAACCGGATCCTCGATTTCCACTACGGTGACAGCGCGAAAGTTGCGGAGGCCTTCGCCAGCGCCGCCCATGTGACGCGCTTGTCGATCACCAACAACCGAGTTGTTGTGAATGCGATGGAGCCCCGCGCTGCGCTCGCGTCCTACGATCCAGCGAGCGAGCGCTTTACGCTGTATGCGCCGAGCCAGGGGGTTTTCGGCAAGCGCAACAACCTCGCGAGCGTCATGGGGCTGCCGCGGGAAAGCCTCCGCCTGATTACGGGGCATGTGGGTGGCTCCTTCGGAATGAAGGGGTCGGTGTTCCCGGAATACGTGTGCCTGCTGCACGCAGCCCGGGTGCTCGGCGTACCGGTGAAATGGACGGATCACCGCTCGGACAGCTTCACCTCGGACCATCACGGTCGTGATATGGAGGTTGTTGCCGAGTTGGCCCTCGACAAGGATGGGCACTTCCTCGCCACGCGCTTCACCGGCTACGGCAATCTTGGCGGCTATCTCACGGCAGTCGGTCCCATGATGACAACGACAGGCATCGTGAAGAATGTCATTGGCATGTACCGCACTCCGCTCATCGAGGTGAATACTGTCTGCGCTGTCACCAACACCGTACCGATCGGCGCGTATCGCGGCGCCGGGCGCCCGGAGGGCAATTATTACATGGAGCGGCTCATCGATGCCGCGGCAGCTGAAACGGGCGTCGATGTAGCGGAACTGCGGCGGCGCAACTTCGTGCAACCGGATCAGCTGCCGTGGACCACGCCTGGCGGCACTGTCTACGACAGCGGCGACTTCCCAGGCCTTCTCGAGAGGGCCCTGGACGCCGCCGATTGGAACGGGTTTGCCAAGCGCCGGGAGGAGAGTCGCAGACGCGGCAAACTCCGCGGTCGGGGCCTCGGGTGCTATCTCGAGGTCACTGCCCCCCCCGCGAACGAAATGGGCGGGCTGCATTTCGAGGCGGACGGTAGCGTGACCATTGTGACCGGCACACTCGATTACGGCCAAGGCCATTGGTCCGCGTTCGCGCAGGTGTTGCATTCGAAGCTTGGCGTTCCCTTCGAGAGGATCCGTCTCGTGCAAGGCGACAGCGACCGACTGATTGCAGGGGGTGGCACCGGCGGCTCGAAGTCCGTCATGGCCAGCGGCGCGGCCATTGTGGAGGCGAGCGAACGGGTGATCGAGCAGGGGCGCCCCATCGCGGCCTACGTGCTCGAAGCAGGCATCGCGGACATCGAATTTGCCAACGGCCGCTTCGTGGTTGTCGGAACGGATCGCAGCATCGGCATCATGGAGTTGGCGCAGAAGCTGAACGAGGGTGTGGATTTGCCCGCGGACCTACCCCGCACGCTCAGCGTCGATCATGTCTTCAAACAGGCGCCACCGGCCTATCCAAATGGGTGCCATGTCGCGGAGGTAGAGATCGATCCGGAGACCGGTGTCACCGAAGTCGTGAGATACATAACGGTCAATGACTTTGGCACGATCATCAATCCGCTGATCGTAGAGGGCCAGCTCCACGGCGGTATTCTTCAAGGCATTGGCCAAGCTCTGATGGAGCACACCGTCTTCGACTCCGAAGGTCAGCTCGTCACGGGCTCCTACATGGATTATCAGCTTCCCCGGGCGGCAGACGCGCCACCGACCCTTACCTTCGAGAGCCGGCCCCAGCCGACGCTCAACAATCCCCTTGGAGCCAAGGGCTGCGGTGAAGCCGGCTGCGCCGGATCGCTGCCCTCGGTCATGAATGCCGTTGTGGACGCGCTGTCGGAATATGGCATCCGCCACGTGGGCATGCCGGCGACACCGCAGGCGATCTGGCAGGCCATCCAAAGCGCGGGGGCGATGAAAGCGGCGTAGAGCTCGCCGACCTCCGGTTTTGTGGTCTTGGCAGTACAGGAAGAAGCGGTTGAGCCCAGTGAAGGCGTCGCGGTAGCGCGGAGCATTTCATCTTCGCCCCGCGCTTCGCCGACCTCTCACCCTGTGGGAGCGATCATATAGCAACCGACGTTGTCGTCGGTCTGCTGAGTTGGGCTGCTACAGCATCAACGGGCTGGGAGCGAGCCAGCGGACGACCGGCCTCTATTCCGTCTCAGGCAGGATAGAGCGCCAGTGTGTAAGCCGTGACGAAGTCGTGCTCGGGCTTGAACTCCATCGTGCAGGGGATACCAGCCCGCACGAGGGGGCTGCGGCTGTTGCGGGCGTGCGCCACTCCGAGATCGAAGGGCGCACGGACGGGCTCCACCCCAATGGCCAGGAACCGCCCGTTCCACGGATAGGCGGTCCGCCCCCGATTGGAGAACCAAAGATTGCAGCACGGGAAGACCTCTGGATCCCATGTCAATCGAACACGGTAACCTTCCTCGGTGTTGACGAGATCGACGGCGCCGCGAGCATTCGTCACGAGCAGCAATTCTTCCGTCGCGAAGGGCAGGGGCAGGCGTGAGGCATCAACCGGATCGCCGCCCCGACGCGCGACGCGGGTGAGGGGAACCCCACGCTGGTCGGGCGTGAAAACCGAGATCCCGGGCTCCTTGGGGACCGGGAAACTCCAGACCAGCGCTTCGTTTCCGAAATCGAGATGGAAAGCCCCTGGTGTCGTGGGCAGCCGGAACGTGGGGTGGATCCCGATCGGCAGCTGACAGGGTCGGCGGGCACGGGCCTTCAACGTCACGGACAGAGCCGCCCTCAAGGGGTCAACCGCGATGCGACGCTCTAGAACCTCGATGGGATACGGGGGCGGAAGATAGAGGCGCAGGACCAGGTCCGACTCCGAGCCGCTCGCGCGGGGCCAATGCACATTGAAGCAGGTGCCATGGGGATGCGGATCCACGACATCGTCCGGCTCGCTCAATCCTGAGAGCCACTCGTCCGGCAGGTCCGTCCTCGCTTCCGGCACGCCAAAGGGAATGCAGGGCCACTCGCCGCGCAGGCGACGGAGCAGGCCGGGCAGTGTAGCGAGTTGCTCCGGTGGGTCGTTAGCCCAGGGCGCCACGGCGAAGGGCTGAACGGTGCGCCCGCCCACCTGGAAGTGGGCCGGCCCAAGCATGGCGCCGAGGCTCTGGACATGGGCCCGCACATGTGAGCTCTCCACGGTCCATTGCTGAAGGTCTTGCTGCATTGGCTTCTCTTTATGGAATCAAGGTCACTCCCCCGGACTTACGATCTCATCTCCTGCAGGAAGCGCAGGACTCCGTCACGCATCGCCGGCGTCTCCACGTGACCGGTATCGTCATGCTCGATAACAACAAGACGCTCCGGCACGGCTGCTGCCTTGTAATCTGACCGGGTTTGCGCCAACGCGGTTTTTACAGCCTCGCGTGGGGTTAGGGGGTCCTGATATCCGAGGCCGATCAGTTGCGGGCGCGGTGCGATGAGGGCACAGATGCAACCGGTCGGAAAGTGGTTCAGCAGACCCGGCACGGTCATGTAATGGCCGTGGCGATCATGCTGGCCGAGACGGATCAAGGTTGCGAGATCGGCATAGCAACAGAGATGCGCGACGCGATTGATCGAGGGCTCAAGCGCCCCCATCCAGAAGGCGTGTGTCGCGCCCATGGAAAGGCCGAGCGCGGCGATGCGTCCGCGGTCGATGTCGGACCGCTCCTTGAGGTGAGCGAGACCCGCTCCGAGATCCCGCAGCATGGCGCCCAAGAGCGTGTCGCCGAACCAGAGCCGCTCTTTTGCTCGCGCACTCTCGCCTGGTGCCTGCCGCGTGCCGAAGGCCGGCATCTCGACACACAAGGCCGCGAAACCGGCCTTGGCCAGAAAAGGTCCATAAGGGGAGATCAGGCTCGGGCGGCCGCCGAGAAGTTCATCGAGCCCGACCTCGTAGCGCCCGCCATGGGCATGACAGTAGAGCACCGCCGGATGAGGGCCCTTACCCAGCGGCCGCACAAGCAGCGCACGCACGGTTTCGCCGAATTCGTTCGTCCACGCCAGGTGCTCGATCGCGAATCCGTCACGCCGCTCCTCTGACCTATCCGCAATTGCAGGAGCCCGCATTCCGGCGGTTGGATAGCGCACGAAGGTTGCGAGCTCTCGCCGGGTTCGCGTGTCGTCACCACCGCCGGTGCTACATTGCGAATGGGTCACGCCGCCAGGGTCCTGCCCTCTCGATCGAACACATGCAAGTGCGTGCGGTCGATGGCGAGGCCTACCCGATCGCCTACCGCGAGATGGCGTTGGCCCGGCTGAGCGATCGTGAAGGGGGCTCCGGAGGCGGCGGTGGTGCCGTGGATCACGGTTTCCGCCCCGAGTTGCTCGACGAGAGTGACCTGAAGGTCGAGATTTCCCGCCTCAGACTCCACGATGGCCACGTGCTGCGGGCGGATGCCCAACGTGACGGTTTCGCCGTCCTGACCGGTTGCCTGCAGGTGAACCGGAGCGGCACCGCCAAGATCAATGGCCAAAGCCCCGTCGCTCCCCTGTTGGACACGCCCTTCGACGAAGTTCATGCGCGGGGAACCGATGAAGCCGGCGACAAAGCGGTTGGCGGGCCTGTTGTAGAGATCGAGGGGGGTACCGATCTGCTCAATGCGCCCGTCTCGCAGCACCACGATGCGGTCGGCAAGGGTCATAGCCTCGACCTGGTCGTGGGTCACATAGATCATCGTGGCATCGAGGCGCTGGTGTAGGGCGGCGAGTTCCGCACGCATGACAACGCGCAGTTCCGCATCGAGATTGGACAGCGGTTCGTCGAGGAGGAAGATGCCGGGCCGGCGCACGATGGCCCGCCCGATAGCGACGCGCTGGCGTTGTCCACCAGAGAGCTGCCGGGGCTTTCGCTGCAGCAGCGGCTCAATCATCAGCATCCGCGCCGCTTCGGCCACGCGCGCCTCGATCTCAGCGCGTGGGACACGGCTGTTCTCTAAGCCAAAGGCGAGGTTCTGGCGCACGCTCATATGGGGGTAGAGCGCATAGGACTGGAACACCATGGCGAGCCCGCGATCGGCAGCGGGGACGTCGTTCACGCGCTTGCCGTCAAGCAGGATGTCGCCGGAAGTGGCGGACTCGAGGCCCGCAATCAGCCGCAACAATGTGGATTTCCCGCAGCCCGAGGGGCCGACGAAAACCACGAACTCGCCGTCGTCGACCTCAAGATCAATCCCGTGCAGAATGGGCACCGTGCCGAACCGCTTCGTGATCTGGGATAAAACTAGGTGGCTCACGCGGCCCGCTCCGCGGTAATGCGAACGATCATTTCAGCCCCGTGTTGGCGATACCGGTAGTGATGAAGCGCTGCAGGAAAAGGAAGATCAGCGCCACCGGCAGGATCGAGACCACCGTCATGGCGAGCACGTAGTGCCATTGCACGTTGAGCTCGCCTGAAAAGGCATTGAGGCCAACCTGAAGCGTGTAGGTCTCCTTGCGAGAGAGTACGATGAGAGGCCACAGAAAATCGTTCCAGCGCCACATCACCGAGAAGATGGCGAGCACGGCGAGCGCAGGCGCGGCAAGCGGCAGAATGATCCGCCAGTAGATCTGCCACTCGGAGGCCTTGTCCATACGGGCAGCGTCAATCAACTCATCCGGGATCGTAAGCATATATTGGCGCAGCAGAAACACGCCTGTCGGTGTTGCAACCGTCGGCAAGATCACGCCCCAGAGGGTATCGAAGAGGTTGAGACTGTTCACCACGAGGTAGAGCGGAACCATGATGACCGAGAGCGGCACCATCAAGGTCGCGAGGATCAATGCCAGCACCGCTCCTCGTCCGTGAAACTGATATTTCGAGAGGGCGAAAGCCGCCATCGAGTTCACGACGAGCGTGATGATCGTTGCCATGACGGTGACGAACACTGAGTTCTGGAAGTAGCGCAGGAAATCGAAGGTTTGCAGCGGCTCGGTATAGTTCGTCGTTGCGAGCCGCACCTCCCGGACCGGCGTGCGCCGGTCGATCGGGACGCGGATCGTTTCGCCGGGTTTGGCAGGGTCGACCATCTGGGCCATCGTCCCGACGCGGCGCACCTGCGCAAGCACGCGCTCACTGCCGTCCTCGCCCTTCACCCGGAAGAGTGGCAGGGGCCGGTCGTGGCCGGGCACGGTTACCGATGTAGTGTCCATAGGGAGGAGGCTTTGCGGAAACTCCACGAGGGCCGCGGGCGTCTTGAACGACGAGAGCACGAGCCAAACCACGGGGCCGAACATCAAGAAGAGGCCCATGGCGAGCCAGATCGCGGACACCACGTCCGTCCAATGCCAGCCCTTGCCGCCGCGGCGTCGGGTGAGGAATTGCACGAGTGGGCTCATGCCCGCTCCTTCCGCTCGCGCCAGTTGGCGGCTCCCAACTGGAGCAGCGTGAGGATCACGAGAACGGCGCCCATCAGGATCGAAGCTGCCGAAGCAAGCCCGAGATTGCGCTGCACATGGGCAAGACCGGTTTCGTAAATGTATTGCGTGAGAAAGAGCGTGCTGGTTCCGGGTCCCCCGCCGGTGAGGACGAAAACCTCATCGAACACCTGCACGGCGCGGATGAGGGCGAGGATCACGACCACGAGGAGGTTCGGCCAAAGGAGCGGCAACGTGATGCGCCAGAACGCCCGCGTGCGGCTGGTGCCGTCCATCTCGGCCGCTTCGTAGAGATCCTTTGGAATCGCCTGGAGCCCGGCCAGGAGAATAAGCGCGTAGAAGCCGAGATGCGCCCAGATCGAGACGAAGATCGCCCAGAACATGGCCCAACCGCGCTCGGCTAGCCAAAGAGTGCGCTCAAATCCCCACTCGACCAGCACGGCGTTGAGCAGCCCATCGCGCTGTAGGATCCATTTCCAGATCAACCCCACCACGACCGGAGAGAGCAGCACGGGAAAGAAGAACACGCCACGCCAGAAGCCACGAGTCCGCATCTCGCGGTTCAGCACGAGGGCCGTAACAAGGGCCACGAGCACGAGGGCGGTGACCTGCGCGACCACGAAGAAGAGGGTGTTCTGAACGCCCTGCCAAAACGCATCCTCGCGGCAGGTCGCCGGAACCGAATAGTTATCGCATGTGAGAAGACGATCGTATTGGCCAGCACCCACGAAGGTACGTCCGTCGAAGAAGATCGCTGAGCCCGCGGTTACGGAATAGGCTACATTGATGGCAACCGGGATGAGAATGAAAATGCCAAAGATGATCATGTTCGGCGCCAGCAGCACCGCCGCCATCCCGGCGAGCCCAAAGCGCCGCTGAACCCAAGCCATGGGGGCGTTGAGCGCCCCCATGAGGAGCCGCAAGGGCAGGCTCAGGAGAGAGGCGAGATCGATGCCGTCGCGAGAGGACCCGTCCCCTCGTGACGAGGGGGCATGAGCCAAGGATTCGCCCTGCTCCGCTCCGGCCATAATTCGCAGCGCTCCCGAAGGCAGCTGGGGCGGATGCGCTCCGCCCCCGAGACCCTACTTCGCTTCCGAAACCTTCTGCTGAACTTCGGCGGTGATGCGCGCATACGCGTCATCGAGGCTTGTCTCGCCCGCCACGACCTGCCCGAGGCGGGTGATCACCGCTGGGTAGATGGCGCTTGCCGACCAGCGATAGGCCTGCAGGCGCCGGGCCACTGGTGCGAGGGTCCGGGTCGAGGCGAGGAAGACGTCGAGGGACTTCTTGACGTTGGGGTCGTTGGTCTTGAAGTCCAGACCCTTCTCGGCGAGACCCTGATGCGCGGGCAGGAACAGGGTGCGCTCGGAGAACTCGCGCACCACCGGCTCGCTCGCGAGGTATTCCATCAGGCGCGTCACCTCTTCGGGTGCCTTGGTGTATTTGACGGCCACGAGGCCGGCGCCGCCAGGCATGCCGCTGCAGGCGGCTGGGCCGCAGGGCTGGGGCGCCGCCGACCAATCGAAGGCGTCCTTGATCTTCTGTGAGAACTGGCCGACCTGCCAGGAGCCCGAGTAGTAGACAGCGACCTGCCCGTTCACGAACTCCTCGTTTGCGCCCTTATAGGTTGTGCCCGCAACGCCGCCCCAGATTTCCCGGGGCATGGTGCCGTCCTTATGCCAATCAGCAATGCGCTGCGCCATGGCCTTGAAGCCTTCGTCCACGACGGCGGGCTTGTCGTCGGGGCCGATCACCTTGGCGCCCATGGAGATGGCCGGACCGATGAAGCGGTGGGCCGAACGATCCATGGCAAGCGCAATCGGGATCTTCTGACTCTGCGCTACTTTCTTGGCCGCCGCCGCCCATTCGTCCCAGGTCGCCTTTTCGCCTGGCACCGGCACCTTGGCCTGCTCGAACAGCGTCGTGTTCACGAGCGGACCCGTGATGGTGAGCTGGGTCATGAAGCCTGGAATGGCGTTGCTGCCGTCGTCCCGCATCCAGTCCAGCGTGTTGGAGAAGTTCTTCTCCCAGTAGGCGGCGTCCTTCAGCATCGGGCGCATGTCGAGCCAGTGCCTGGCGAGCGGCTTCAGGTCCGTCACCCGGGCGATATCCGGGCCGCGACCCGCCTCGAGCTGCACCGGCAATTGCTCGCGGATCACGTTGTAGGACACCGTGTCGAGGACGACCTTGGTGTTGGGGTTCTGCGCCTCGAACCGCTTGAGGAGGTCCTGCAGAACCTCGCCCTCGTTGCCGTCCGAATACCACATGATGCGGATCTCGGCCGCAAGCGCGGTGGTGGACGTGAGGGCCAGGGCCAGGGCGCCGAGGGCGAGATGTTTTAGGGTCTTCATGACTTCCTCCCAGAGCTTCGTTTTCGGTCCGACGTTGTGGCGTCGGTAAAGGTGTTTGCTCAGGCCGTTTTTCGGGCGTCCGCCCGGCATTCTTGCGAGGGCAATGGGATGCGCCCTCGATCAGGCAGCGTGACAAGTTCGCCTGTTATCGTCCAGTCCCGGGGATCGACGGCTTCGCCCGCGGTCGAAACGACCGCGTCGGCTCCGCATCGCACCATCCCATAATCGGAATCGGTGAGGATGAGGTCTTCCCCCTGCTCTGTGCAGGCAAGGCCGCGGAAGCGTTCGCCGAAGGCCTGGAGGCTCCCCTCTTGGGCGAGATCCGACAGGCGCACGATCCACCGTCCCTGCCGACCTGGCAGCCGAAGCTCGCAGCCGGCCATCGGCCCCCGCTCAACCCGGTGCAGCGGCGCGCTGGCCTGGAGGAGGCACAGGCCCTCGCCGGCGCGGACCAGAACCCGGTCGCCCTCGTGGATCACCTCGTCCATCTCGGCTTCGGGCAGCCAGGCATGGGTGAAATCGGGCTGGCCCTCGTGGACACGGAAATCCACCAACGCGAGGGCGCGGTATTGATGCGTGCGCGGGATGGTGCCGGAGCCGCCCCAATAGGAGGGGCGGCCGTAGCCGGCATAGACCACCTCGCCAGGATGATTGATCCAGATCTGCGCCTCGGGCCGGTCGCCCAGGCGCAGATGCAGCATCGTCTCCTGGTAGCCCCATTGCCCCCAGCGATAGCCCGCGATCGAGCCCATCGCGAAGGCACGGGTCTTGTAGTGATAGAGCGCCGCAATCCCCTTCTCGCCCTGCTTGTAGCGCCACTCGTAAGCCTCCTCGCCCCGATGGTCAGCCAGAGCAGCGAGCCGCGGATCGACGGCGAGGCCGTGATCGAGGATGCAGAGCGCAAACTGCGGCAGGGTGTGAAATCTCTCGCCGAGCCAGCCGCGGCCGAAGGCGACGCGGGCGATGGCAGAGAGCTCGAGGCTGCGCCCGGGACGCAGGGAATGCTCGTAGCTGCGCCCCTGCGAGGCGGTGAGGAGCCCGCGGTGGCTGGAGAGCGCCACCATTTCCAGGAGCCGCCCGATAGCGGCGCCGGCGCGCTCCCGGATGGCGGCATCGGGCGAGAGCGCCTGCAGAGCGCACAGGCCTTTAAGGTCGATCGGGAAATATGGCGCGGAGTTCCACTCCGCCATTTCCCAGGCCTCGAAGTGATCCAGCCAACCCAGCAGGCGCTGGCGTCCGATCTCGGCCTGCTCGCGGCCGCTGCGCCCGGAACGCGCGAAGGCACCGTCGGGCAGGAGGGTGCCGGCCAGGTGGCATGCGGTATGGAAGAGCAGCGTGTGGTTCTCGCTGAAGTACCACATCACGTCGTTGCCGGGCTCATCCATCCAGTACCGGAAGCCGAGAACGGTCTGGTCGATGCGGGCGCGGGTCTCCGGGCCGATGCGCTTGGGCCACCTCATGCGGCACCACAGGAGCGGCACGAGGAGGAAATCCGCGCAATCGTAGAGATCGTCGATCGGGGGCAGACATGCCTCCAGAATCCGGTCCGTCTCCGGCCCACCCTGACCGAGGGCGAGGCGGGCGAGCGCCGCGGCCGCATCCGGCTCCCCGTGTTCCGCCACATGCTCCAGGGCTTCCCGTGCGCGGACGGCGAGGTCGGGGGAGGGTTCCGGCTGCTGGTCGGAGGGCCCGACCTCGACCGCAAGCCGCCGGGTCGTCGCAAAGCCGCCCATCGAGACAGTGAAGTCGAACTGGCGGAAATCGCCAGGCAGGTCCTGGGCATCGTCCAGGACGAGCCGGCGGGTTCCAGCTGCCAGGGATCGGGTGATCCGGAATGGTTCGACCACCGCAATCGAATGCGCCTCGACGGCCACATCGACCCTCAGGTCTGCCGGCGCGGGCTCGTCGAACACGACGGCCACCTCACCCGAGCCGTAGGAGGGACGTTCGAAACGCATGCCCAGCAACAGCCGCCCGATCTCGGCGGCGCGGTCGCCCGGGATCGGGGTCGGCAGGGCGACCGTGAGGCCCTCGCCCTCCAGGAGTTCGAGCGAGAAGTAGTAGCGGGCGTCGCGCTCGCACAGGTCAGCGAACCAAACCCGGAGATCGTTGGCGCCTGCCCGCAGGCCTACCTCGACGTCCACCGACTCCTCGAAATTGCGCTGGTAACGGGTGACCTCTCCAGCCCGCTCACCATTGACGAGAAGGAGCGCGCCGCCGCAGGTCGCGAGGCGAAAGCGGGCCGTCTGCGCCTTCCTGCTCTCCAGAAGGGTTTGCGCCCAGCACTCGACCCGCGTGGGGCGGAACCAGAAACCTGACTGATCGATGCGCGGACCGTCGTGGGGCAACCAGAACCGGACTGGGTCGAAGGCCGTCACGGGCTGCAGAGCCTTACCGCGGTAGCGGGCGACGAAATCCGTTCGGCAGGGATATTCGTGCGGGATGAAGTTGCGGTCCTTCGCGAGGAAGAAGAACGCGTCCATCTTTCCCAGCATCACCTGATCGGGAACGTCATAGCGCTCCTCGTACACGGCGCCGAGTTGCCAATGGCCAACCGCCTGGCCGGGCTGCAGCGGAACCCTTAGCCGGTCTTCGCCCAAGCAACGCTCCTCATCGCGGCTGCGGCCCATTGCCGACCTCTGCCACCCCGCACTAAATGCGGCACCAAACTGTGAATAGCTTTCCTCAGAGCCACCCGCAGCGCAAGATGAAAGTTTACCATAGGGCATGTATCGGAAGCAGCCCAACGCACGAGACCTGCCCAAGGGCAGGAAGGACAAGGAGGACCCTGCTCTTGATCAAGAACGTCGTCGTTGTTGGCGGAGGCATCGGCCGCTCGCATATCAAAGGCTATGCGGCCCATCCTGACAAGTTCCGCATCCTCGGTATCTGCGACCTCAACGACGAACGGCTCGCCGCCATATCCGAGGAGTTCGGGGTCGAACGGCGGATTAAGGATTTCGAACAGGTCCTCGCTATGGACGATGTCAACATCGTCGACATCTGCACGCCACCCTCCCTGCATCGGGACCAGATGCTGGCCGCCCTCTCGGCCGGCAAGGATGTGGTCTGCGAGAAGCCGATTGTCGGTTCGCTGAAGGATGTAGACATCATCATCGCGGCCGAGGCAAAAGCCCGCGGGCGCGTCTTGCCCATCTTCCAGTATCGGTTCGGCAACGGCGTTCAGAAGGCCAAATACCTCATCGATCAAGGCCTTGCCGGACAGCCGTATCTCGCCACCGCAGAGACCTTCTGGAGGCGGACGGCAGCTTATTACGATAATCCCTGGCGTGGGCGGTGGGAGACTGAGCTCGGCGGTGTGCTGATCTCGCAGGCGATCCATATCCACGATCTCCTGACCTACCTCATGGGACCCGTGAGTTCCGTCTTCGCTCGCTCGACCACTCGCGTGAACACCATCGAGGTCGAGGATTGCGCCGTTGCGAGCCTCGTCATGGAGAACGGGGCCTTGGCGTCCATCGCAGCCACGTTGGGTTCGCAAAACGAGATCAGTCGATTACGCCTTGCCTTCGAGCACATCACGTTCGAGAGCAGCCAGACGCCCTATGCCCTCGGCGACGATCCTTGGCAGATCATCTCGGCGAGCGAGGATGTGCAGCAGCGCATCGATGCAGCCTTGCAGAATTGGGCCTTTGTACCTTCAGGCTTTGAGGGATTGTTCGGCGCCTACCACAACGCCCTGGTGGCGGACCGAGAACTGCCGGTTACTCTCAGCGACGCGCGGCGATCGTTCGAGATGCTTACAGCCTTCTATCATTCGTCGAGAACGGGTCTTCCCGAGACGATGCCGATCAGATCTGGGCATCCGCTCTACGAGAGGTGGGGACCAGCCTCGTAAGTACACGCGACTTCGTCATGTGTTGGAATTGTCCCCGTCAGAGGCGTGAGCTGCGCTCGTGCCCGGAGCAGTCATTGAGCAGGCAGCAGACAACAGACACTCATGGCTCTGGGATCTGTTAGACCATCGGGTGGGCCAAAAGGGGGCACTCCTGATCCGGATCCTCTCTCTACGCGATCCTACGCGGGCAACGAGCCCCATGCAAAGCGGTGCGGTCTTGCAACCGCCCCCGACAGAGATGCAGCTACAGAATATTTCCGCCTGCGCATCGCGGATGTCACCTCGTCGCAACAGAAGGTGCCTCATCGACCCTGTCCCAGAGACCCGAGCCTCGTACTCGCCTGACCCGCGTCTCATGCTACAGCTTGTGGCGGAGGAGCGTTCCGCGCGAAGCCTACGAGCTGATCAGCCGGTGCCTTTAGAAAACGGGCCTCCCTCGCAACGCCTCTTGTAGGCATCCAGTATGGGCCTATTCCCCACAAGATCTGTGTGGCGGAGGTCCCTCAGCACCGTGGCTATCATCAGATCGCCCGCGATAAACCGCACTCATTCAAGATAAGGTTGGTCGGCAAGCCGAGAAGTCTGAGCATCGAGTCGCCGCTCCATGACCTGCCGCGCACCTGGCCGCTGCAGCTTCGCCCATTCTTCATCAGCATAGCAGAGGTCGATAAATGCGAGGTTCTGCACGAACGGCTCAATGGCTTTAGGAGCAGCGAAAGCCCACTGAACGGTCCCGGTGCGGGCTTGCGAATCCTGTGGCCGTAGGACCCCGGACAACTCGTCAATCTGGAGCACGATGGCGCCGGACTCAAACAGGGTGAGTCCGTCCTCCTCTTAGACGATCAAGCTGGGAAGCCTACGATTGCTGCTAAATGAATGAGCCGGGATACCTGCCGCCGCTTACCATGCTGATCTAACAAAGCGTGCGGTTGGGATAAAACTGCAACCTCTCGGTAAACTGGCGCGGATCGTAATTCCTCCTTGAGAGGCTGCGATCGCCGGTTCGCTCGAGCAAGGCTTGCGGACCAGGTCCTCATCTATAACGGGCCCGGCCTTGCAACAGTACGAACTGCAGAAGAGGGTTGTCTCTGCCAGAAATTGTGATGCACCTGCCCTAACACTACCTCACCCAGAGTCGGATGCGGTTTCCAAAACGATGCGGTATGCTATGCGAGACTAAGACGATGCGGCTCTGATGTGCCGCGCGAGGGGAGGATTGATGCCATGACGTCCATGATTTTCTCGCGGCGCTCCGCGCTCGCAGCTACCCTAGCCTGCCTGTTGCTGACTACGCCCAGCAAAGCCCAGGATTGGCCGAGAGCACGGCACATCACGGCCATCATCCCCTTTGCCGCAGGCAGCTCGACCGATATCATCGCGCGCGCTGTCCTGGAGGAGGTCGCGCGCCAGATCGGTCAAAGCATCGTGGTGGAGAACAGGCCCGGTGCGAGCGGAACCATCGGGGCGAACGCCGTCGCCAAGGCGGCTCCTGACGGTTACACGCTCCTGGTTCACTCGTCCTCGCACACGGTCGTCCCCTCCACGTTCACGCAGCTGCCCTACAACGTTGAGCAGGACTTCACCCCCGTCGCCGCTCTCGCGAACATCCCCAACGTCGTCGTCGCGAACTCCAAGAAGGGCTACAAGACCCTTCAGGATCTCATCGCTGCTGCCAAGAAGGACCCCGGCAAGCTCAACTACGCGTCCGCCGGCGTGGGAAGCGCGACCCATCTGGCCGTGGAGCGCATGAAGCAGAGCGCCGGCCTTGAGGCTCAGCACGTACCCTTCAGGGGCTCCAGCGAGGCCCTTACAGAGGTGATTGCCGAGCGGATCGACTTCTATGCCGCGCCCGTGAACACCGCAGTCCAGTTCATCAAGGAGGGGCAACTCACCCCACTCGCGGTGAGCAGCGCACGTCGGGCTGCAGCGCTGCCCGACGTGCCCACCACCACTGAGGCGGGGCTGCGCAACTCCGATTACGAGTTCTGGATTGGAGCTTTCCTTCCGGGCCAAGCTCCCGGGGAGGTCGTAGAGCGGTTACACACCGCTATCTTCAAGGCTCTGGCAACCCCGGCTCTTGAGAAGCGGTTTGCAGATCTTGGAGCAGAGCCGATGAGGTTCTCCCCAGAGGAGTTTAAGGCGCAGGTCAAGCGCGAGGTCGAGGAGAACGCTGCTCTGGTGAAAGCCGCCGGCATCAAGCCGAATTGACGTCATGACCTGAGCAGACTGGCGCTCCCGACCCGCGTCACTCGTGGACGGGTTGGGAGCGCGGGCCCTTGAGCATCGGATGTTCGCGCCTGTCGTCATATTCACGCACGTTCGCAGAAGAGCCAGAATTGGGGCTCACGAAAGCGGCAGCGAGCATGTTCGCGATGGTCAGGCACCTCGCCGCTCGCCCGAAACAGAGCGTGTGAATTCATGAAGGCGCCTGATTTCGCTATACTTCGCAAGTTGGCGCCGAACGGCGTAGCTAAAGCGAATGTCCTGCGTTAGGAGGTACCCTCTGGCGCGGTAAAGGCGGCCGTGGATGTGTTGATGCACGATCAATCGAACCTAACCAGGTAAGCCACTCCTCCGACGGGGCAGTGAGAAAGGCCTGTCCCGAGACCTGAGCCTGCTCAAGCCTCTTCTTGGCTGGGGCCCGAGGCTGACCATGCACGTCATCGGGTCGCGCGGATCGTCGAATAGGGCTATCAACCCAGCGATGATGAAGCCGCATTCTGCCCAATTTGCGCGTTGTGCAAATTGCGTAAGGCCGATAGGCTGCGTGCCACTATCGAAGTTGGGTAGCTTGGACCGACGGATCAGCCAATTAGATATTGCCCGTGCCGCCGGCGTATCGGTGAGCACCGTGTCGCGTGCGTTGTCGGATGCGCCCGGTCTCAGCCTCGACCTGCGCAAACAGATCCGCAAGCTGGCCCAGGAGCTGGCCTATGAGGGCCGGGGCGTGCGGGCCGAACCCGCGCTCCATGCTACGGCCTATGTGACCCTCAACCGCGCCACAGGAGGGCTCGCCGCATTCTATGAGGAGATCGTCGGCGGATTGCTGGAGGAGGCCCGCGGGGCGTCGCTTGAGATTGATGTCCGGCTCGTCGAAGAGACGTCGCTCGATGTGAAGCGCCTGCAGCAGGATGCTGCCCGCTCGGGCTCCCCAGCGCTGTTCCTCGTCGGCATCGACCCCTTGCCGGAGGTGATCCAGCACCTGCTGACGTCCGGGACCCCCGTGGTCCTCGTGAACGGCTTCGACCCGGCGATGCGGTTCGACTGCGTGGCGCCTGCGAATTTTTATGGTGGCGCTCACGCGGCCCGGCTGCTCATCGAGGCTGGGCATCGCTCACTTCTATATCTGACCGGGCGCCCGCGCTGGACCACGTTGCAGCGCCTGCGTGGCTACAGCACCGTGATCGCCGAAGCCGAGGGCATCCGCAGCATCGTCTGCGAGTTACCCGAGGGCTCCCGCGAGAACGCGGAGGCCACGATCCATGAACTCCTGCAGGCGGGGAAGCGTGCCTGGACGGCGGTGTTTTGCATGAACGACCTCATCGCGGTTGGTGTTATGCAGGCCCTTGAGGCGCAGGGCATCCGCGTGCCGGAGGATGTCTCGGTTTTGGGCTTCGACGACCTGCCCTGCGCCATTATGACGAGCCCGCGCCTCACCACGCTCCGCGTCAACCGGCGGGAGCTCGGACGCGAGGCGGTGCGGTTACTGCTGCGCCGCTTGGCCAAGCCCGACGCACCCCTGCTGCAGGTGGAAGCCGGCGTTGTCGCCGTGGCCGGGGGAACCGTGGCGTCCCGAGAGACATAGGCTCTACGCAATTTTCCACGTTTTGCGCAAATGGCTTGTTCTTGCGTGCTTGGGCACGTAAGCTCCCAGGATGCCCTTGTCTCTGCGGCGGTTCCTGGAGCCATCACAGGAGGGGCCGTTCGAACTCGAACCGCGCTATGAGAATCACGGGACCGGTCGCCATGGACTCCTCTCCAGCCGAGCCGCATCGGCCTGCGGCGCGGCCGAATCTTGCCTTCGCGTTCCTGCCCGAGCGGACACGGCATGTTTTCTCACCAGCCCATCTGGCTCGGCTTGGCGAGATGTGTCGCGTCCTGGACGAGCGGCCGCTCGAGCGCTTCGACGATGCTCGGGCGCGCTCCGTCCTCGCCCAGACCGAGATCCTGGTCACCGGCTGGGGCTGCGCGAACATCGATCTCTCGGTTCTGGTCGGAGCTCCGCGACTCCGCCTCATAGCTCATGCAGCAGGGACGGTGAAAACCTTCATCGCCCCGGAAGTACTGCAGTCGGACGTGAAGGTCACGCACGCGGCCGCGGCGAATGCGCTGCCGGTGGCCGAGTTCACCCTGGCGGCCATTCTCTTCAGCAACAAGCGGGTGCTAGAGTTCCGACGCCTCTATGCGGAGGGGCGGCCCGGCCGCATCCCTCTGATGGATCAGCCCATCGGCAATCTGCGCAAAGCCGTCGGTATCGTGGGCGCCTCCCGTATCGGGCGGCGGGTGATCGAACTGTTGCGCCCCTTCGATTTCGATCTCTTGCTTTACGATCCTTATGTCGCACGGGCCGAAGCCGATGTGCTGGGCGTGACCCTGACCGGGCTCGACGAGTTGGTAGCCACCGCCGATATCGTCTCCCTTCACGCACCCTCGCTGACGGCCACGCGCCATATGATCGACGCCCGCCGCCTACGGCTCATGCGGGACGGCGCAACGCTAATCAACACCGCCCGTGGCCGGCTGGTAGACCATGCGGCCTTAGAGGCGGAACTCGTCACCGGGAGGATCAACGCGGTAATCGATGTGACGGAGCCCGAGATCCTCCCCAGAACGTCACCCTTGTACGACTTGCCCAACGTGCTGCTCACCCCGCATATCGCGGGGGCGCTGGGCATCGAGCGCGAACGGCTCGGTGCCCTCATCGTCGTGGAGTTGGAGCGCTATGTCCGTGGCGAGCCGCTCCAGCACGCCATCGAGCCGCGAGCCTTGGAGCGGATCGCTTGATCGAACTCCTGCCGGCGCTATGCTCGGTCACTTTCCGCAAGCTCGCGCCAGACGCCGTCATCCGTCTCGCGGCTGAAGCGGGTCTTGCGGCGATCGAGTGGGGCGGCGACGTCCATGTGCCGCCGGGTGACCTCGCCCACGCCCGTTCCGTGCGCGAGCTGACCGAGGGAGCTGGGCTAAGCCCCGCTTCCTACGGATCCTACATTCGTCCGCCGCAGGATGGGTTGGACAGCTTCCAGCGGGTTCTCGAAACGGCGGATGCCCTGGGCGCGTCCAACATCCGCATCTGGGCAGGTCCGACGGTACGGGCGTCGCACGATTACACAGCCGAGGAACGGACTGCCGTGGCACGGTTGATCCGGGGCATGGCCGAGCAGGCTGCTGCCGCCGGCCTCGCCGTCAGCCTGGAGTATCATCGCGGCACCCTGACCGATGATCTTGCATCCGCCCGCGCGCTCCTAGCCGAAGCGAGGCACCCAGCACTCTTCACCTACTGGCAGCCGCGGCCTGGCTTGCCACTCCAAACAGCCCTTGAGGAAATTGACGCGCTGTCGCCCGACATCTCCCATGTTCACGTGTTCGCCTGGGATCAGGAGGCCAAACGCTACCCGCTCTCTGACCATGCGCCTTATTGGCAGCGTGCCTTCGCGGCCCTCGGCGCCAGCCGATGGCAGGGACCGCGCTACGCCATGCTGGAATTCGTTGCCGACGACTCACCCGAGCGCTTCCGCTCGGATGCGGCCGAACTTCTGGGGCTGGTAGCCCGATCCTCTGCGCCTGCTTGAGCGTAGTGGCCCACGCCACGTCCGCACGCTTCATCACGATCGCAGAATGCGCTCCTTGCGAGCCGGAACCGGCGCGCAGAGGGTTGGGATGCAGCGACGGCACGGTCAGGATGGTGAGGAGCGTCTAGGCTCAGGACTCATTGATTGAGGTAGAAGGTGACGGCTGCTGCGATGCAGATGGCTGAGAAGAAGGTGTGGACGCAGCGGTCGTAGCGGGTAGCGACACGCCGCCAGTCCTTCAGGCGAGCGAACATGTTCTCGATCTTGTGCCGCTGGCGGTAGAGCACCTTGTCGTGCGGGATGAGAACCTTGCGGCTGCGGCTGGA
>JAESFT010000098.1_pt1 | contig 131675 bp, 120 predicted proteins | sample 9269451 | NCBI WGS metagenome assembly JAESFT01 (sample SAMN14502557, study PRJNA617106) | algae metagenome | isolation source: Scytonema hyalinum WJT4-NPBG1 and co-occurring heterotrophs from well... | place: USA: Mojave Desert, Joshua Tree National Park, California | collected 2006-05-25 | reverse complement strand
AATAACGTGTTTGCTTGACCGCCTCCGCAAAGATCAGCGGATGCTTGACGATATTGGCTTAAGCTATGCCTTCCTCGCTAAAGAGATCAGACGGGAGCAGCACGAACGAAGCCCAATTCGCAAGGCCTTGCATCGGCGCCGCAAGGCTGGGACAACGGCGTTGAGGAGAGCAGCGCATGACGTCTAGCGAGAATTGGTTGCCATTAACAGGCGGATGCCAATGCGGCGCAGTTCGTTTTTCATGCGCGTTACCGCCTGATAATGTTCACGTCTGTCACTGCCGCATGTGCCAAAAGGCGGTTGGAGGACCGTTTGCTGTAATCTGTCCGGTCCTCAAGACTGCGTTCTCGGTCACACGCGGGGAAATATCGTGGTTCCATAGCTCGGACCTGGCTCGTAGAGGGTTTTGCCGGGGCTGCGGCACGCCGATGATCTTTGACTATCCAGAGTATCCCGACATAGGCGTGCTCGTTGGCTGCTTCGATAATCCGAGTGCCATTCCGCCCGTCGTTCAATATGGCAATGAAAGTCGAGTCAGCTGGTTTGCAAGCCTCACGTCACTACCCGGCGACGCCCCAACATACGCCATTGATCCAAATGGTGATCTGCTGCGAATCCAGGCGTCCAACCGTCAGCATCCTGACCATGACACCCATGTCTGGCCGCCTAAGGAATGGCTGCTTTTCAGCAAGCTCTGATGATCTGCGAACGACGGAAATGGGGTCGGAACCTGCCTCGGGCGTGCAAAGGAGCGAACGACAGCTATCCGCTCAGCGCTGCCCAGGACCTGCCGGTCTTGAGGCCGCCTCCCTAGCTGCCGACAACGCGGTCAGTGGGGAAGCAAGTGGGGAATCTCTGCGAGACGGGGAGAATCTGCGTTGTGCCTGTGATGGTTTGCGCGTCGGAGCAGTGGAACAGATCACCACCAAACCGCAGCCTTTCCATGCTCAGCTCCACCATTCCGATAAGCTAAACTACTGCCATAGTATGTTAATTCTAATGTACTTGTAGTCATCCCCACTGTTTTCCCCACTCCGTAGTCTCAAGCCGTGGGCCGAGAGACGGCCGTTGGGCTCCGCAGGATAGGGCCTTTTCTATGTTTATCTTAACTCAAGCCGTCTCAACAAATCTCTGCAAGATTGGCACTGCCGCCCTTACGATCCTGCGCCTTTGTTCAAAGGGAGCTCCTGCCTCATATAGCAAATCCAGTATTGACTGGAAATGATGTACGAAGGACCACTCCCCCGAATTGATGACCTGACCAGTAAGCACGTTGAACACAGTGCCATTTGCAGGATGCGCATCGTACCTCCGGAATGGCCGGTTAAACCAACTAGGGCCACCTACTTCAGGCTGGTCCTCTGGAGGAGCATTCAACGCAAGCGTTGTACGGTCGTACGGAGCTAGGCCCAACGCACGTTCGATGTCGGTGAATGCTGTGCAAACGGAATGAACGAACATCCACGCGTATACGGTCTCAATGGCAAGTGGGACATTAGGGTCGCGAAAATTCTGCCATTTTTGGACGAGTGTTGACACCGGAACTGTGTGTTCGATGTGAACCGTTTGCGCATCACCTCCACCGGTTCTATCGGCCTGCGCGATGCTCATGAACGCTTCTGTGCGGTAGATTGCCCCAGAGCAGAGGCCTAGATTTCCTAGGTGACCTTTAGCCTTCCACCCGTACTTGTCATGCCAATGCCGAAAGTTCATGTTGAACTCATCTGGCTCGACTGCTTGCCGCAAGTTTACTGCTTGTGGCCACGGATAGAGCAAATTATCTCCGCTAACTGCCGCCCTCCACGTGGAGATTAGTTGGTCTCTTTCGGCATCTAAGTCGTAGGGCAAGCCATGTCTCTCTTGAGTAGTTGATAGGGCAAAGGCGTTGGTTCGATTGCGTCGCCAAAGGGTTCCCAGATCTGCGTCTTAGCCACTGTTTTGCTTTCATACTCCGGTGACGCCGTGAGCTCTGCTGCAGACCCTCTAGCCCCTGCATATACGGGCACTAGTTGAAAAATGGTGCTGATCGGAGCTTGCGTGCAGAACAAAAATTACGGTACGTGCCCCCGACTTTAAGTTGTTCCCGGAGCGACTTCGGGGGCGAGGAAGGAACTTCCGATGCGCCCGTGTGGTGAGCACTTTCAACCGCTTTTATGATAGAGATGACGGAGAGAAAGGGAAAATCCCCCTTCACTTCAAAAACCTATGTTTTCCGTACCCTTTGCGCTTCTGCTACAAACATGGTGTAGCTGCGTTGTGTAGCACCTGGGGCTGTTGCAAGCGGTTGCAGCGGCTGAAAAACAAACGCTTTTATGGAGCGTTGTCGAACTCCACACCTTGGCTATCCGCCGGGCGTGAGCGACTTATTTGCGGCCTGGGCAGCGGTATTTGGCCGAACTGAGTTGGCAGGACGACGCTGGCATTCACTTCTCTTCAGGACCGGTTTCGCCAACGTAGTGATAAGCAAGATCTGTTCGTCCGTTGTGCTCGCATGATGCACGGCGACATCCCAGTCACTTTCTTTCCGTCGCTGACACTTCCTGAGGCTGCGCTGACGGTAGGCAAGCCGACAGGTATCTTCTCTCATGCGCGGGATCACTGATATGCTTGATAGAATAGTATGCGAAAGCAGGATCATAGATGTTCGGAATGGGGAAAAGAACTGAAACAGCACGGCCAGCCGAGGTCACGAATGATAGCCTTGTGACAACGTTGGCACGGCCTCCTGTAACCCACCTTGAGCATTACCTTGCGTACTACGTCACCCAGCTAGAGCCGGGTTACGCGGTACTTGTAACCGGCGGTTGGGGTTCGGGCAAAACCCATCAAATCAAGTCGGCGCTTCCGGCGAGCCATGCCTACTATGTTTCGCTATTTGGCTTGAACTCCCCAGAGGAGATTGAAGGTCAGATCTTTGCTTCCATGTATCCTGGAAAGGCGGCAATTCAAAAGATCGCTGAGAAGGTGGATTCTGTGTCTCTTGATATCCCCATCATGGGATCGCTGGGTACCGGAGGGCTAACCTCTGCCCTGGCGAGCATATTCATCAAAAACGAAGTAAACACCTCTAAGCCCTTAGTTTTCGACGATCTCGAGCGGTCAACGGTCGAAATCAAGGTCCTCTTAGGACTGATCAACCGGTTTGTTGAGCACCGCATGTGCCGTGTAATCGTCATCGCGCACGACAGCAAGATCGTTCAGGACTTCATCGAAGCTAAGGAAAAAGTTTTCGGTCAAACCCTAGTAGTTGAGCCAAACGTACAGGAAGCGTTCGAGGCTTTCGTAGCGAAGTTTGCACGCGCTGGCGAGCCGACGAAGTTGAAGGATTTGAGAGGTGAAATCCTCAACGTTTTTCGCCAGTCGGGTACAGACTCCCTCCGCGTACTACGCCATGTCGTCGAGGACTTCGGGCGCATGGCTGTCGCTCTGGAGGAGCGCCACTTGGTCGATCAGGCTGCGATGCAGGACCTCGTCCGCCTGTTCGCCGCTTGCGCGATAGAGGTGAGGCATGGCCGTTTAGACCGAGAAGGTCTGACCAACCGCAGTGAGCGCCTGAGTTATCATCGCGTCAACGCTAACGAGGCGGAAAGACCGTTCCAACCTATCGTGGAGGCGAGCTTAAGGTATACGTCCATTGACTTTGGAAGCACGGTTCTAACAGACAATGTCCTCATTGAGATGTTGATTGATGGGCCGGTTCGTCGAGGACGAAATCCGTAAATCGATCGACTCCAGCGCGTACTTCGTCACCCAGGGAGCGGCACGGCCGTGGCAATTAGTCGGCGATTTTGACAAGCTTGACGACGATGTGGTCACCGAGGCTCTAACTCTCATGGAGGATCAGTTCACGAAGCGGCAGATTTTCGAATCTGGCGAGCTTCTTCACGTCGTTGCACTCAAGATGATGATGGCGTGCAGAAAAGTAACGACCGCAACGGTGACCGACGTAAAGAATGCCGCCATCGAATATATCGATGACCAGCTGAGGCAAAATCTTCTTCCCCCTAGGCCTGCCGGTCACGAATGGTACAATAGCTTCGATGGCTCGTGGGCCGGAGTGTCGTATTGGGTGGTGGAGGAATACCGAGACGAATTCCAAGCGGTTTTTAATTACCTCATCGAGTCCCGGAGCAAGTCGCTAGACAGACTATTACCAGAATTGGCGCAGCCGCTGCTCGAGGTAGTACGAACGAACGGCCAGAGGTTTTTTGAGAAGGTATGCTACACGCGCAATGCTAGCATTGAGTTCGAGGATGTTCCAATCCTTGCGCACGTGGTGCCAAAGGATTTCGTCGATGCCTGGCTCGCTTCACCTAAAACAGGATGGTATTGGATCGGTAAAGCGTTGAAGGAGCGAGCAAAGGCAGCGCCCCAATATCCGTCCTTGCAAACAGAAATCGCATGGTACCCAAAAGTGGTAACAGAGATGCAGGCACGCGCCCAAGCAACCACCGGCTTGGCCAAGTTGCGCATAGAGCGTGCCGCAAGCATGGTTGGATTGCCAAAAACACCATCACGCAAACATAAGACCGAAGCGCCAGCTGTGCCACCAAGTGGGTTGTGAGCAAGGATGCTAATATGCAGTGCATACGTCCGGCCGCCGCTCCGCGACCGCAGCTGGCGGCTGCTTTCTTCGAGTGCCACCAGAACTTATGCAATTAGGTTGGGCTCGCTACATCAGCGCTAGGTGCAACCCGTTGCACAGCTCGAACATAGATGGTGTGGATGTCCGCTTCGCCCTCACTGCGGGAGGCTGCGCCTGGCTGGTTCAGTCAAGTCAGACTGTGGAGTTCCTTCAAGTGAGAAAACTCCGTGTCTCCATGTCAACGACCGATACCCTGCCACTTAGGAGGAGCGAGATGGAGCTGCAAGTGTCCTGAGGTTAACGACAGTCCGCTCCTTATCAGGGCCTCGCCACCGCCGAAATATCGCCTTCAATAATGGGGTTTGAGCACGTCACGATCTGGTCCATGGTTTGTGAAATGAAGGAATACGAATTCGGTCGAGGCTGAGGATGAACGAAGGACTTGCACGAGCGATATCGCGGTTGCCGGACCTAGAGCGTTTGAACACGTTTGAGGCAAACGCTGTTGCGCAAAATCGGTTGGACGATGAGATGCGGGCTGCAATTCGCGATCGTCAAATCGAGCTTGGAAAGGTTCTCGTGGCTGAGCGCACTGGCCTTGATCTTTCGCGACTAACGCCCGCCGAGGAGGGAATCGTCCGGGCTGCGAGCGAATATGTCAGCATCAAGCGCCGCGCGGGTACCAATGCGCAACGCACGCTCAAACAACTTAGCGAGCGCGGGCTTATTGGTGCCGCAGAAGCATCAGTGATGCGAGCGAAGCCCACGAAAGGCTATGACGAGCTAGTGCAGCATGGCCTAGCAGATCTGTCATACGAGCAGATCGTCATCGACCATCCGGAGGAGTTCTCCGACCGCGCGATTTGGTTTTCGCGACGCACACTCGGCCTGCAGAACGAGAACACTCAGCCGCCAGTTCGCGGATCAAGTTCCACGCAGCGTCGAACAGTTGAGCTACTGGACTGGCTTGCCGCACGTGCTAGGGAATTTGACGGCCGACTGGGTCGGTACACCAACGCGGATGCCGCAAGGGCGCTGGGCATGACAGACATGGCGGTGAACGGTCGTGTCTTCGGCAACATTCAGTCTCGCGTCGACTTAGCCTGTTATCGGGCCGGCCTGCCACCACTAGGGCTGACCGCAGTCGCGCCATTTGCGGAAGCATGGCAATCGGACGATCGCTCGTGGTCATTTCCAGTTACGGCCATGCGGAAGGCGGCGGAGACTTTTCACTGGGTAGACCGTGATTTTGATCGGGCACGAGCAGAGAGCGAGATGCTGCCTGGGCAAGCGTCCATTGCCTGGCACGAGGAATTGGCAACTCGCGAGGGCAAAGTTAGGGCTTGGGCACACGGCCTGGTCTCCCACCAACGATCCAGCGACGACGAAAGCCCGGATGGAAACGAGCGGTCAAACCAACCCAATCCTGATTGGACGCGCGACGAACTGATATTAGCTCTGGAAGCGTACATGCGCTACCGGGTCAAATCCTTCTCTAAGACTAGCAACGAGATTCTGGAGCTTTCGAGCAGATTGCGCGCGCTGGCCGTAGCGCGGAAGGTAAGTGGTGGCGCCACCTTCCGAAACGCTAACGGCGCCTACATGAAGCTGATGAACCTTCGCTCGGCCGATCCTGAGTACGACAAGAAAGGCCTAGGTTCGGCAAATAAACTCGAAATGGAAGTTTGGGCTTCGTTCGGAGATAATGCAGCGGCTCTGCAATGGGAGGTGTCGCGCATTCTCGCTGAAATCGAGCGCGCAGACGCGGCCGCAGCTAGCACCGCAGCCCTATTGGCTCCGCTCTCAGACGAAGCCATGGATGCCATCTCCGCACTTCTTGGCATCGAAGGGACCAACGGCGACAATATCCGAGCCCGCATAGCCATGCTCGACGAAACCTTCAAGGATGCCTCGCCGGAAAAGAAGCAGCGCGTCAGCAGCTACATCGAGCGCGGGCCGATGGGCGCAGAGGTAAAAAAGGCCAACGGTTATAAGTGCCAAATTTGTGAGGCACTCGGGGCGAATCCCATTGGGTTCAAAAAGAAGAAAACTGGGATTCCTTACATCGAGGCTCACCACGTAATCCTCGTCTCGACCGGCCAGATTGGTACCCTATCCTCGAGAAACGTCATGACGTTGTGCGCAAACCACCATCGAGAGATTCACTATGGCGACATTCTCGTCGAGGCAACGGTTGACCGATTTGTTCTTACGCATGAGGGCAAACGGCTGGAGATACTGCGCTTCGGGTCAATGCATAACCATCAGGCGTCCTCGACGAGCGCATGAAGTCGCCTGACAAAGTGAGCGTTAACTCTCTCGATGGCATCTCGGACGGGAAAACGAAAATGTGCGTCTAGTTCCTCTCCAGCGATCGCGAAAGGCCGGGGGAGAGACAGCATTCCGTAGTAGAATACGATATGAGCGTGCGAAGACTTAGGCTCGACGCCGACCGTCCTGCCATAGTCCTCCAGGAGCATGTGCGCGCGAACGAGCTCGCCCTGGATCATGCGGCGCTTACCACCATCATATGACCCGTTTCCTCTTTTCACGTTGTAGCAGGTGAGCGCTCGGGTCTCTTCGTCGAAAACCATCACGTCGAGCGCAACTGAACGTTCGCGATCACCGTAAGGAAGCGCTGTTCGCAGCAAAGGCTCAAGTCGATTATGCTCCTGCAGCTTGCGTAATGAGTCGTGCGAAAGTTTAAATTCCGGCTCGGTCCAAACCCGCAGGCGGGCACAGTCTTTGAGACGCTCCAGCAACGCCATGTCGATAATTTGACTGTGCCGCTTGTAAGCCGAACTCATGATCGAAGTTGCACGTGAGTATTTCCTCCCAGCAATGGGATCTTCCCGAAAACTTGCTTGGCCGAGCTTCTCGATCGTATCGTCTATGAGGGGGCGGAGCTTTTCGACGAGCGGGTCCGAGTCGTTGTGGCAGATTGCGATGGCTTCAAGCCTGCCCATGCACTTCTCCGAGACATGAAGAATCCATTGCCAGAGTCCTAGTTACTGCCCCAGTATGTCCGACAAGTATTTCCGACTATTCACAACCCGCAACGCATACTGAAAATTTATCGTCGATAGGCAAATTAAGTGGAAATAGACCAAAGCGGCCTGATGACCAGCGAGCAATTCAACCTAGAGCCCAGCCCTCGCGTCTTACCAATGTTGGGCGAGATCAGCATAGAGCAATGGCGTTGCATTGCGGAACTCATCGACAATTCCGTGGACGCTTTCTTGAAAGCCGCGCGGGCTGGGACGCGCATGCTGTCTCCACGTGTGGACGTCATGATACCAACCTTGGACAAGGACGGTGCCCAGCTGACGATCTCCGACAATGGTACTGGAATGACGGCTGAGGTATTGGAAAGGGCTGTCAAGGCGGGGTGGTCGGACAATAACCCTATCGACAGTCTCGGGCTCTTCGGCATGGGGTTTAACATCGCCACGGCGCGTTTGGGCACGGTTACTGAGGTTTGGACCACGAGGGAGGGAGACAAGGAATGGCATGGGTTAGCGATCGACTTTGACAGACTTCGCAGGAACGGCAATTTCAACACGCCGCACCTTCGTCAGCCCAAGCCCGACCCTCAGGTGCACGGCACCCGTGTAACTATCAAACAGTTAAAGCCGGAACAGCGGAAGTGGCTCGCGAAGAGCTCAAATCAAAATATAATCCGCAAGCGTCTGTCTCAAAGCTACTCGTCGATGTTGAGGCAGAACGGGGTACCGATCTCCTTCAATCTCTATCTTAATAACAAGCGCATTGAGGCTCGACGACATTGCGTCTGGAATGAGGACCGTGTTGTCCCAAGTTCAACCGGAACCAGCGTACCAGCCGTGTTCACGTTCAACCACGCGCTTGGTGAGCGGCCATATTGCACAAGCTGCATGAGTTGGGTCGCAGGAATGCCCACAGATCGCGAATGCCCGAATTGCGGTTCAACTGGAACGGTGTTTAATCGATCACGGACCGTTTCAGGCTGGTTGGGTATTCAGCGCTACGTCGATCAAAATGAGTATGGCGTGGACTTCATCCGCAATGGTCGCAAGATCGAAATCAGCAACAAGGACCTTTTCTTTTGGCAAGGGGATGAAGGTCCCGAACAGGAATACCCGACAGACGATCATCGTAACCGCGGCCGCATCGTGGGCGAGGTTCATCTAGATCATGGTCGCGTGAACTATACCAAGGACCGGTTCGAGCGAGCGGATCCTAGCTGGACGGAGATGGTATCGCTTCTACGTGGAGAAGGTCCGTTACGCCCAGAAAAGGCGAGGGACCTTGGCTACGGCGTGAACGACAGCCCCTTGTTCCTATTGTACAAGACCTTCCGTCGAACAAGCCCGCACTCCAAGACCGCTGGAGCCTACGAGCGCATTCTAATCGTCAAGGACAATGCCCGCGCACAAGAAATGGCCGCGCGTTTCCATGAGGGCGATCCTGCTTATCAAGATGACACAGAATGGTTCAAACAAGTCCAAGAAGCGGACCGGGAGTTGCTTGTAGGACAGCCAGCGAAGCCTGATCCGAACGCCGGAGACGCGACGTTGCCGGCGGGACTGATTGACATGCCACCGGCTGCAAGTCCTGCGAGCCCTCCCACTCAACCTGTATTTTCCGCCCCGCAGCGGCCGAAGCCACAACCAAAGCGCCGCGAGGTGTCGACGCTTTCCCGAACATACACCAGCGCGGACATGCCGAAAGGGGTGGTGGTAGTGGCTTACGAGGTAGAGGAAAGCGATACAGATTTACCAATTGGTTCGCCGTGGCATTTCCAAATGGCGGATGTTGCCACACGGCGGTTTCACTTCCTATACAATCCAGCCGACAAGGTCTTCCAGTCCGTTACGATGACCCCACGCGACGCGCTATTGGCTCAACTGAGCTGGCATATTGCGGAAGCTGTGCGGTCTAGCACCTCCACACCGGATATTGGGCGCATCTACGCCGACCTTCGGACGCGGTATGGCGAGGATAACCTGCTTGATTTCAAAACTTTGCCGGCCGACGCAGCAGCGACCTTGGTTGATGTAGCCAGGGCGTTTGTTGATGCTTGCCCTTTGGAGGACCGTCCCTCGATTTTTGATGACCTACCCACACCCGCCAAGCAGGCGGTTATGCGCGCGCTCGCGGCTAAAAAGATTAAACCGACGGAAGCTACGGCCGACGGTACCTTCCTGCTCTCCGCACCCTTCGAAATTTTGAAGGAGTTAGTCGAAGCCCGACCAGAACACTGTTTTGATGGGAAGATTTGGGACGAGCCGTACAACGGGCTAGATTACGGGGACAAGGAAATCACGGGCGGTGCGCGAAGCACGGTCCTATCACGATATCTTGGCCTGGTCAGCGATGCCATTTGGCTTTCAAATCAGGATGTGGCCGATCTCACCGATGCGCCGCGTGAAGAAGTAATACGCGCAGTGATGTCTCTGCGCATGCTCCGCCCAGATGTGGAGCATGAAGATTGACAACACTGTTCCTCGATGAACGGCGGTTGATGCACGGACCATGGCAGGCATTCGAACGGGACGTCGCTCGGTTGCTGATTCATGCTGGGTTTGATGATGTTCGCGTTGTTGGCGGAACTGGTGACAAGGGCGCAGACATTTTGGCCGTTAAAAACGGCTCAATCTGGGTTGTGCAGTGTAAGCACACGACAACCGCCCCAGCGACACGCGCCGCTGTTCAAGAGGTTGTTGAAGCGGGAAGTTTTTATGGCGCCCACAGGATGCTGGTGGCGACCTCTCGAGCGATTGGTGGCGGAATACACGCCGAGATAAACCGTCAAAAGCGCCTGGGAGTGACGGTCGAAATCCTCGATCCAGCCGCGCTTCTTGCGATGTCAGACCAGGTGCCGGAATACACCAAATCGCGGCGAGAACTGCGACCATACCAGTTGGACGCTCAGGCGAAGTTTCGAAACGGGCTACTTGACACCGGTCGCGGTCAGGTGGTCCTGGCAACTGGCATGGGCAAAACGGTCGTAATGGCCGAGCTCGTCGCTGACCTTCTCCGTGACGGTCTAATCCGCGATGGCCGTGTTCTTGTTCTAGCAGACAAGCGCGAGCTTATTCGTCAGCTGCAGGTTGGTTTTTGGTATCAGTTGCCAAAGTGGGTGCCGACCCACCTACTGACGGGCGATGAAAAGCCTAGCTTCTGGGAAGGTATAACCTTCGCCACGGTCCAGAGCGTGCAAAGCTCGATCGACGATCTTCCAGAGTTTGGCTTAGTCCTCGTGGACGAGGCCCATCACATTGGCTCACCCACCTTCCGTCGAGTAATCGAGGCGATCAGGCCTCCTATGCTAGGTGGGGTAACTGCGACGCCGTGGCGTGGCGATAATTTTGACATTGACGAGGTTCTTGGAAAGCCCCTGGTCCGGCTCGGTATCGCTGACGGCCTCAGAAATAAGTATCTATGTGAGGTCGATTACCGTCTACTTGCCGACAACGTTGACTGGAAAACAGTTCAAGAGGCGTCGGCGCATGGCTATTCTATCAACCAGCTCAACAAGCGCCTTATCATGCCGACACGGGATGATGAGGCGGCGCGCGAGATCGCTGGAATTTTCCGTAAAGAAGGGCGACGCGGCGGCATTGTATTTTCACCGACAGTCGAGCACGCGGAGAGCTTCGCAGGTTCGCTCCGGGCGTATCAGTTACGCGCGGAGGCTATTTCATCACAGCAAGATGTCCGAGAGCGCGACAAGCTCATGGCATCGTTCCGGCGCGGCGACATAGATATTCTGACAAGCGTAGATTTATTCAACGAGGGGGTAGACGTCCCCGATGTGGATCTGATCGCGTTCATGCGAGCCACTCACAGTCGCCGCATCTTCGTGCAACAGCTCGGACGCGGGCTGCGCATGAGTCCAGGCAAGGAGAAGGTCGTGGTCCTGGATTTCGTTACTGACCTTCGAAGAATAGCGGAGGTTATCGAACTCGAGAAAGCATCCGTTGGTCCGCTCGAGCGACTGCCCCTTGGTCATCATCTGATAAGCTTCCGCGATGAATCCGCAGGCAGCTTCATGTTGGAGTGGATGAAAGATCAAGCTGACCTCATGTTGCGCGAGGGTAACGCGCAGCTCGAAATGCCGCGGTTTGATTTTCCACTCCCGCCTCAACCGGGTAGCGTCAATTGAACATTCCGCAGCATATCCGCGACGAGGTGCGGGATCGATTGTGGTCAGAGGCGGACCGCCTAAACTGGCCTGCGTTAAGCAGCACTGACAAGTCGCGGTATTATACGATTTGGACGGAAACCCAAGACTTGGGTGGACGATTGGCCACCTTCATGGATCCCCGCCAGGTCCGCGTTTATATCAAGGACACGCTCCTCAAATCTTATGCCCGCGAGGCGCTGGCCGACCCAATTCGCCCCTATCGTGTGCTCGGCATCCCGATTGATGCGCCTGTTCGGGAAGTCTTCATCAAGCCTCATGGTAGGTTGCTGATGGATGATCGCCAAATTGCCTGGAGTCGGGCGTCCGAATGGAAGGCCACATTGATGGCCCTTCATGAGCGGTCGTTCGCACGTGGGACGCCTTATGGGGCAGTGCTATATGAAGCGGGCGCAAGATTTGGGACTGATCAGGACCGCTCCGTTGTGGTGGACGCAGCCCGTAAACTAGGTATTGAACGGGTGATCTGGCTGGAATAGCAAAGTATGTCTGCGTTCCCTCCGCCAGGGCTGCTTTATTTCAAAAACTTTGCGAGCAACCGACTTTCCGAGGGTTGTCCAGTTAAGGTCAGTGTTGATGCTCTGGCAGAGGCTGGTAGGGCGCAACGATCATGCCCCTCGTGCTAGGTGTAACGCCACGTCTTCGCCTACGAGCCGAGCCAATTGCACTGGCACGGCGTTACCAAGCTGCCGCATCGTTTCGCCCCATGACCCATGGAACAAGAAGTCATCAGGGAACGTCTGAAGGCGCGCCGCCTCCCGTATAGTGAAGTAGCGGACTGAGCCATCGGGCCGGAGCAGCATGTTCTCGCCGCCTGGAACCCCATGGACGCCGGCCTTCAGTGTTTTCGCAGGCTCGTCGAGCGGACTTCCGGTGTGCCCCGTGTATGAGCGCGCCCCTGGCTGGAATCGATGGTTTAGGAATATATCGACCGAGTGTGGATTGCGCTCTGGGTCGGGGATATCCTCCAAAGCGTCGCGCACAGTTCGCCAAGGCAAAAGGTCGGACTTCGGCATGGGGAGGTCTTTTCGCTGAATTTCCGGACGGGCTTTGTTTGACACCGAATGTCGATCCCAATAGGCGCCACTCAACTGATCGCGCAGGAGTGCGTCCTGCGAGTGGGTTGCTTTCGGAAAGTGCCAGCTGACGCCGAGGTCCTCGCGGAAACCCACGAAGAACACACGCTCACGGCGTTGTGGAACGCCATAGTTGGCCGCGTTTAAAACTTGAGCCAATACACGATAGGTTAGGCCCTCTGCGCTTCCACTCGTGTGATGTTGCTCCAATCGAGCATGATGGGTTGCCCAATCCTCGCTATTGCGGCGAACGAGTTCGGGATGCTCCATCTGCAAACGGATATATTCAAAATAGTTACGAAAAGCGGGACGGGTCAGACCCCTAACGTTCTCGAAGATGAACGCATTAGGGCGAATTTCGCGCACGGCGCGAATAGCCTGAGGAAACATATCGCGCGAGTCGTTGTATGCCTTGTGCTTTCCCCCCAGCGAGAAAGGCTGACATGGAGGACCACCCGAAATCAGTTGAACCTTACCTTCGTACTCCGAGAAATCTACATCGCGAATATCGCTGCGGGTTACCTTCCAATCAGCTACATGAGAATTCCCGCGCGCTTGGTTTTCGCGGATCGTGTCACAGCAATAGCTATCCCATTCAACAACGTTGACCGGGTGAAAGCCCGCCTGGTGCAGCCCGATGCCGAGACCGCCGGCGCCAGCAAAGAGTTCAATAGATTTCATGGACCTAAGAATGCTCGAATTCTTTGGATCAGCCAAGTTCGATCTCCAAGCTGGCATTCCCAAATAACAAGAACGTCCCAGCCTTGTTCACGCAGCACCTTTTCGTTTTTCACGTCTCGAGCAGAATTAGCCTCAAGCTTTGGCAACCAAAAATCGAGGCGTGACTTGGGCAAACGCGCAAGTTTGCACATCGGGTCGTCGTGCCTATGCCAGTAGCAACCGTGAACGAAGATAACCTTCTTCCTGCTACCAAAGATGATGTCAGGCTTCCCGGGCAAGCCTTTCCCGTGAAGCCTATACCTGTACCCCAGGCTGTGAATGATTTTACGCGTCAGGATTTCAGGTCCTGTATCGCGATCATGGATTAGGGCCATGCGACGACTACGCTCGGCCGGGCTCAAGGTGTCAGTCACAATATCCCAGGCCATGCTTATGGTGAAATGAAGCTAAGCGTGCAAATGTGTGCTCCGGTCGCTGCAAACGCATTTACGCAGTCCAAGCAGCACATTTCCCAATTGATGGCAATGAGGGCGTTAAACACTTCTAAAGGTTGCTATGAGTGCAACGCGTTGCAAGTGTCCTGCCTTCGCGGCGAGGCTAGGCAGTAGCACACTAGCTTTGAGCTTCTGCCTCCCTCCTTTCAAATTGTTGGCGTGCCCGCTCCAAGACCTCAAAATAGGTTGATCGAAACGCCGGCACTCGCACCAACGTTCTTAGTGTCTGCATGATGAAGCTAAAGCGGGCCTCCCAATCTCGGAAGGCAGAAGCCCAAGACAAAACATATCTGCGCAGACGGCGCGGGTCTGCGCCATCCACCAAAACTCGAAGCGCCAGATGGCGCACTCGACTCAAAAGTTTGCTCATGTTCCTCTCAAGCGGAACGCAAGTGACCTTCCCTCTTACTCGCTTGTGTTTGTAGCCAAGGAAGACGAAGCCATCGGATAACCGCCTGACGCCATCACTCAACAACCGCAATTCGCCAGCGGGATGACGCGCGAAGGCGTCTTGCAAGGATTGAACGGCGGCCTCTAGCTGCTCTCGGCTATTAGCAAGCAATACGAAGTTGTCTGCGTAGTTGACGAGTGCCACCCCCTCCGTGAAGAACAACCGGCGAATAACATCCGCAATGATTGCTTCTGCGATGGTGGGTGAAGAGGCTGCGCCTTGCAAAAGTCCCAACCGGCTTCTTACGAGTACGGGGTGTGGTGACAGTGCATGACGGAATAATCCATAGCCAGACACTTTCGTCCGCCTATGAAAATTTTCCAGAAAGATAGCATTTCTGGAAACTCGCTCCCCAACAGGAAGGTGGCTAACTAGCCATTCTCTATCCAGTGATGGGTAAAAATCTTTCAGGTCGAGAGTGACGACAAAACGATAGCGACCGCTTGCCATCAGTTCTGCTACTCGACCAACAGCTGCATGCCTGCCACCGCGCGTCAAGAATTGGCAGGGCAGCACCGGCATTTGCGCTTTGAGCGCCATGTCCACCAAGTATTGTCTGGCGGTCTCAATAGGACCCAGTGCGACTAGAGGGCGGAACTCAGGATAAATCTTCTTATCCACTGCCTTGATCCGGAGCTTCTCCGTACCCGCACTAACCATGCTTATGGACGCGGCAATCTGCATTATTACCGGTAGGGACGGTGCTTGTTTCGCAAAGCGAGGGTTTTTGTAAGCGCAGCGGACCGCTACGAGTTTGCCCGAGTAACTGGTTGTGAGCTTCTGTCCAAGAAATTTGGCTTTGCGACGGAGGCGTTTGCAACGGGTTGCATCTCCTCTTCTCTCAGCGGCATCTGCTTGCTCAGTCGCGGCCCGAATTTCTCGCTGTAATTTGGAGACCAGCTTGTGAGCGCTCTTCACGGTCACTTGCGCAGTCTGCGCGGAATTGCTCGGCTTTGTCATCTCACTCGATCCACCCACCCCCCTTCGCTCTGCCCAGCTCCTAGCTGCGGGTGGACAGCTAGGAGCAACTGCGGGGCAGTAACCGGAGGCCAATCCGGCAGATCAACAATCCTAAAAACCCCCTACCCTGTCAAGTTGCCGTTTCTTATAAGCTGCTGATTTTACAACGAATTCGATAAAGCCAGTAGCAGATTGTTTGCTACGCGAGCGCCTCATGGCTCATTGGAAAGCGGAGTACGGACAACATACCCGGCTTGAATTACCTCCACGACGGACTTGGGGGTCAACACTGAGACCAGCTCAGTACTGACCACCTTCGGGAGCTTTTCGTAACCTGCGAATGTCCAAGCTAGAGCTCGGTCCTCAAGCAGCACTATGGCACTCCGGGGGGCGCAATCCCGCGTTATGAAAGTGCCCGGCGGCAGCCGACCCGCTAGCTCGCGGTATTTTACCTTCTCACCGCTGGGGTTCATACGTGAGCGGTGAAGTTGGTCGTCAATCTCTTGAGCAGTTAGTCGATGCGATATCTTGTGGGCGCTCGCCCAAGCTTTGCGAAACCGTTCGAAATCAGCTCGTCGACATTGTGCACAGGGACGATGGCCAGCCGCAAGCGCCACTGCTTCATCCGTAAAGAACAGTGGGTAATAGCGCCCGGGGTGATCGAACATAATCTTCTGCCCTGAGCTGGAATGAAGCGTGCAAGCAATCCAGCGTTTGAGCTGCCAAGGTCTCGCAAATGTACCATCCGGTGCATGAAGGTCTCCCCGATTGCCCATCAGCATGCCCCGGTGCCCTGTCTGCTCTATCAATCCAAAAGGTGACACCCTGTTGCGTCGCGGGCGCGGAATACCTTTGCAACTCGTTGCACCGCTCATTGCAGTCGCTCCATGATGCGGGAGACTTGCACGGCACTCCAAGTGCCACCTCTTGCTGTGGGTACTCCGCGCGCATTTAGGACAGCGGCAATTTGACGGAGAGAGGAGGCACCTTCGGACTGCACCTCCTTTAAGACTGTAGCAAGATCGCCCGCTCGAAGGTCAGCAATTTTGGTCCGACGAGCGCGCCCACGACGCCGGCCCTCTTCCTGATTGGAAAGGTTTTCTGGCTTACCTAATTTCACGCCCCGAGCTCGGGCAGCTGCCAATGCTTTTCGCGTTCGCTCTGAGATTAGACCTGCTTCAAGCTCAGCAACGGCAAGCATTTGGCGCAGCATGAAGCGGCCCGCAGGCCCTTCAACTTTCGGCAGATCGCAGAAGCGAACTTCGACACCGGATGACACGATGGTCGCCATGAAATCTGGATTGCGGGTCAGGCGTGAAACGTTTGCCACAACGAGGGTTGCAGTCATCAACCGGCATTTGCCCAGTGCCGCCGCCAGTTGCGGTCTATCGGTACGTTTGCCGCTTTCAACTTCCACAAATTCCCCGATTAGCTCCCACGCCCCTCCATTTAGGGATTGCCGCACCGTCTCTCTTTGAACCTCTAATCCTAAACCAGACGCTCCCTGTTTTCCGGTTGAGACCCGCAGGTAAGAGATAAAGCGACCTTGGGGCATAGCTGCTCCTGAACGAGAGAAGTGCAACGCGTTGCAACATCTTTGTTACATTTCTCACAACGAACCTTCAACACAATGTAACACACAGGGTGAGTTTATTAGGTGCTGCATTAGCTTACCGTACTACTTATTCGTGGAAGATGGCCGTCTCGCCTCTTCCAAACCAGCGCTTATCCCGGTCAGCTTCGCACATGGCCTTGGCGTCGTAATAACTCTTGGAATGGAACGGGGTCAGGTCGCTCCACCATGCGAAGGGTGGCACGATAAACATGCGGCGGCGTTGCGCCATGAACTTTTCCTTGCCTGTCCAGCTGGAGCGCGTCACGCGCACCCGATAATCCCCGATCTTGACGCGCATCATACCCTCTAATCAATTTCTCGATTTAAATAGAGCCCTCGTATCCGGAGAGCTCATAACCATTGGAGCCTTAATCTTCCCCAGTCTCATTGAGGTACAGGCCTCGTAGCGCACAGAACTCATCGAGCACGGGCGCATAATCGGAAGAACTTTTGACCTTCTGGATCATGTAGGAGAGACATACCTGCGCATCTTCAAGGGTTGGCTGCACTAAGTTGTCCCCGGGGTTGTGGAACTCTTCGTTCCAGCCTGCCTCATTCTCTTCTGCCGAAGAGGCGGAAAAAGGAACCATCAGGCCGAGTAATATCGATAACCAAGAAAGCTGCCGCATCTAATAATCCTCAGAAAACAGCGCATCATCTTCTACAATGTCGCGAAGCATATTGTTGATCAGGTCCTCTCGGTTTGCGAGGCGCTGCTGCTCAGCTAATCGAAGACGCTGATCTTCGATCTCCATTTCGAAGCGAGCCAAGCTGCGAGCCTCCCGTGCAGCGCGCACCATTGCGATAGGGTTCTCCTTCTCGATTGCTAACTTAGCGGCCTGTACGGTGAGGAAGGCGCTTAATTTGACCAGCTCTTCACTTGAGGAAGCGGACCGCAAGGCCTCTGCCCTAAGGGGCTCTACCGCAGCTGCTAAAAAAGCAGGTGAAGCAAGAGAGGCATGGGAAGGCCGTTGCAACCCGTTGCAATTCTCGGGAGCTGGAAGGCTGTGGCAAAACCGATGATGCCGGTGCAGAGTAGAGACTGCGACCCCGAAAGCAGCTGCAACCTTGGCAAGGGTGGCCCCCCCAGCCAAATGCTCATTGATGAGCCGGGCTTGGGGGTTTCTGCAGATTGAGCACCGGGCCCGCAGCATGCGACTTCCCACTTTTCCCACTTTCCTATTCTTTTTTCAGTTCTCCTCGCAGCGACAGCTCCGAGGCAGGGGTAAGTGGGCATTCACTCATATGAGCTTGGTGTAACGTCCCAAACCAGCCGAGCGTCAGCTTGCCGGAAATACTCAGCAGCAGAGGCATAATGGTGTTGCATTAGAGCCAGTGACTGTGCACGGGAAAGACCTGCGTTCTTCTCCGCCGCTAGTCCTGCCTCAACTGCCTCCCAACCTCTTTGCAGCACCTCACGCTTGTCATCAGAGAGCCGACGAGAACGGTCAAAGCGAGACCTAATCCGAGCAGCTACTATTGCAAGCTCAGAACTAGAAAGAGGGCGGAGTGTTGCGGCAACTTCACTGACTATCTCCGCCGGTCGGGTATAGCCGTCCACCTCGGATGCACTTGCATAATCTTCGTTTCTCATAGGGACTGTCCCGGGGACACTAGACATGGCCTTAGCTCCTTAGCTTGGGGGACAGGGCAAACCCGCGCTCGCCGCTGCCATTGTCCCGATAGACAATCAGCTGACGAGCGACCAAAGCATTGATGGACGACGAAAGATAGCAATGCAGCTTGCTCAGCCGGCAATTTGAGAGGCGCAACTTTTGGGTGAATAGGAAGGGTGTCTGCCTTGCGTACAGTTGCTCTGGGAGCGGGCTCTAAGGTGGAGAGCATTGCTCCGCCCATAATGGATTGAATGCCATTGCTGGAACGCGTGGCAGGCACGTCTTGAGCTTTCAGGCGAGGTGCAGCGTCGAAAGCATGCAATGCGCGTGAAAGGTTTTCGGCCTTGCTCCGGTTGAGAGCGATACACTTTGCATCAGCAGCGGCTTGAGAAGGGTTAGTCACAATGGTGCTCCTTTGCATGAGGAATTTGCAACCCGTTGCACAGCAGAGCTTTGCTGCTGGTTCTGCTTGCGCTGAGGCGGAAGGCTTGAAAGCCAGCGCTGCGCTTCTGTCGTAGTGACGACAGTACGACGACCAATTTTCACCGGAGAAAGCTGGCCCTCTTGAATGAGACGGTAGAAACGTGTGCGGGAAACTGCGAAGCGAGCTCCGAACTGCTTCACTGTGTAGACGGCTGGTTCATTCATGACGGTGTTCCATAAGGTTGGGGCCCACAAATGAATACCACCAAGAACACCATAGAACAAGAGCTAAGTCCTTGATTTCATTTGACAAACAATCTGTAACTACTACCCTCCAGATTGTTTGTTAGCGGTTTGCCGGCAAAACTGGGTTCACTCAGAATAGGCTAGCTTGGACTATTAGGATTGGCGCTACGATCTTGAATGCATGAGCGCCCAACAAGACACGAGGTCGCTGTTCAGCCGGTTTTTGATGAATTTAGATGGACCACATTCCCGGGCTGGTTCGAACAGCAATACCGCTCCCACGCCTTCATAAGCTCTGCTCGCTTAGCTAGTGCTGTGGAGCGGCGATACGCGACTTCGACCGCATCCCCTGCCTTATGGGCTAGCGCATGCTCGATGACTTCTCGCGGGAAGGGCGTTGTATCGCCGGCCCAGTCACGTGCCGCTGAGCGAAAGCCGTGCATGGTAATATCCGTATAACCCATCCGGCGCAGAAGCATCAGCATGGCCATGGCTGAAAGCGGAGCAGCCTTGCGTTCTTTGCGAGGTAGGCCCGGAAACACGAACTCACTGGTCCTGAGCTCATGCAGGCCGCGCAAGATTTCAATTGAGCGCTCTGCTAAAGGCACCACGTGTTCCTTTTTCATCTTCATGCGCGCGGCGGGTACGGTCCACAGTCGCTTGTCGAAGTCGATCTCCGACCAGCGCATGCCAAGGACCTCTCCAGAGCGGGACATGTTGAGGATCGTGATCTCAGCAGCGCGGGCAGGGAAGCCTTCTTGCTCCCGAAGCTCAGCCATAAAGGCTGGCACGTCCTCGTAGGCCATGGCCTTCTGGTGACCGCGTATGAGCTTGGGGCGTTTTGGAAGGAGATTGGCGAGATGCCCCTGCCATGCGGCGGGGTTCTCCCCTGCCCGCCAGCCTTTCACCTTGCAGAAATTCAGTACCCGTTCGATCCGATTGCGAACTCGACCCGCGGTCTCTGGCATCATCAACCAGAACTCTCCGGTCTTTTTGCTGTCACCACTGCCAACAGTTACCTGCTGCCGCAAGACGCTCAGCACATGTTCAGTCGTGATCTCCGAGACGCGCACACTCCTAATCTTAGCGCAGCGAACTACCATGGAGTGCCGCCACTGCTCGGCATGTTTTGCGTTCTTCCATTCTGACCTGATGGTCTCGATGTACTGGTCGGCGGCGTCTCCAAAAGGCGGTTCGGGAGTTTGCTTGCGCTCCGCGATAGGGTCACGGCCCTCCTGAACATCCACGCGGTAGTTTGCAGCCAGCGCACGTGCTTTTGCCAAAGAGACAGTTGGGTACGAGCCAAGACCCATTTCCCTGCGTGAGCCTCCGCGCGGCGTCCACATGAACAACCATGATTTAGTGAGGGAAGCAGTTACGTTTAGATACAGGCCTCCGCCATCGCTGTGACGGCCCGGAGCTTTTGCCGCCCTCACCGCCGTTTCGGTCAGCTTGTTCAACGTTCGGGCCATTTTCTCCCCACTTTCATCCCCATTTCAAAGTGGGGATGATAGTGAACAGTGAGGAACAGCAGAAGCCCATATCCGCTTAACATATCAACAAAGCAGGTGCTATTTGGGACAACAAAGCACACAGGAGAACACGCGTTCGGTGGAGCTCAGCTCCACCATTCCGGCAAGAGCATCCTGAGTTTTTCTGAACGCGTCGTCCCTTGAACAAGGGGACCGAAGTTCTTGCGCCACGACATTCGCAACTTGACGCTGCACAGGCAAATATGTATCTTTTGTGGATACATGACTAGTACTGAACCACACCGCTTGCGCTCAGGAACCCTCGCCATGCCCGAACATCAAACTCACCAGCAGTTCTGGGAAGAGCGCTATCGCAACATGTCCAAGCCCGCCTCCGGCCAGCCTACGGCCAAGCTGGCCGAGCTTGTGTCAGGCTTGCCCCCCGGCCGATCGCTGGATCTCGGCTGCTCCCGGGGTGACGACATGCTTTGGCTTGCCAGCTGCGGGTGACAGGCCATGGGCACCGATATTTCGGCCACGGCATTGGGGATCGCTAGGGAGCGAGCCCAGGCTATGGGACTGGCGGAGCGCACCCGGTTTGAGCGGCATGATTTGGCGCTGACTTTCCCCAAAGGGGAGTTTGACCTCGTTACGGCGCTCTTTTTCCAGTCGCCCATTGCTTTTCCCCGCGCCGAAATCTTGCGCAAGGCTCTCGCCGCCGTCGCTGAGAAGGGCCATTTCCTGCTGCTGGAACACAGCATCCCTAATCCCAGCACTCATCACGGAACGACTCCGTTTAGCACGGTCGATGAAACCTTCCGGTCGCTGCAACTTGACGCGTCCTGGGAGACGCTGCGCAAGGAAGCGTCCGAACGGCCGCCGGGGGAGCAAGGCCCATCCGGCCAGGTGCTTGATAATATAATCCTGCTGCGAAAGCGCCCGGCGCAGCAGCAACACCCGCCCAATTTTTCGAGGCCCAGGCAGGACGTTCCAGCCCACTTGACTAGTATGGTAGTTCAGGCAATTCTCCCCGCATCTGAGCGGGAGCAACCCCTTGGGAACGGCCGGAGACGCGTCATGGGCCCAAGGGGCCCAGCCAGGGTATGTGGTTAAGCGTGAGCTACGCGGTACGTCTTCTGTTTGACCGTCTAACCAAAAACAGATGCTCGTATCGACCTTCCGAGAGGCCCGTAGGGAACTCAACCGTGCGGTCGCGGTTGGTGGAAAGCTTTTCGCTTTTCCCCTCGGCACCGTATTGAAAACCGGCTGGACCGGTCGGTGAGCGGGAGGAAGAAAATGTACGACAACAGCGCAGTGGGGCAGGCCCCCACCGAGATGGAACGTTATCTGTTCGATCTCAATGGCTTTATCGTTATCCCCAACGCCCTTTCGGCCGAAGAGGTGGCGGCCTGCAACACGACGCTGGACGAGGTGCAGGATTTTGTGGGCGATGGCTGGCACGGCCATGTGCATCTTTACAACGACCCGAACCGCCAGGAAGGCATCCTGCTACAGCAGGTCTATGAGGCCGGCCCCGTCTGGGAGCGGATGATCGACCATCCCAACTGGTTCAGCAAGGCAGTTCACTTCATCGGCTCCGATGATCCGGAAAATTTCGACGGCCATCACGGCCCGGCCTTCATCGACGAGTGCTTTGCTTCGATCCGGGGTCCGGGACAGGCGCTGCGGCTCCATTCGGGCGGCCATGTCGGCACTATCCGCACCCAGTACCGGTTCCATGCCGGCAAGTTCCATTGTGGGCAGGTCAATGTGCTGGTGGCGCTTAATGACATTGGCCCCGGCGATGGCGCCACAATGGTCATCCCCGGCAGCCACAAATCCAATCTGCGCCACCCCCAAACCGTGGCCGTCGACCAGCGCGACCAGCAAACCTCGGTGGACGGCGTCGAAGGCGCCGTGGAAGTGCACCTCAAGGCGGGCGACGCCCTGATGTTCGTGGATGCCATCATGCATGGCGCGGCACGGCGGGTGAACGAAGGCCAACGTCGAATGACCGTTTATCGCTATGGCCCAAGCTGGGGCTATTTCCGCCACCGCTTCGTGCCATCGGCAGAATTGCTCGCGCGGCTCACGCCGGAGCAGCGACGGATCGTCATGCCTCACCAGCCGCCGCTGGCAGCACGCGCCTGAGGGGAGGCTCGACAACACGAAGGGCAGGCCGCCTCGAGGAGGAATGGGGTCGGCCTTCAACCCGAAAAAGCTTGCTCAACAGGGAGGACACCATGAGCATACTGAATCGCCGACGCTTTTTGACCGGAGCCGCCGGCACTGCCGGATCACTCGCCGTGCTGACGGCCCTGGGCGGCCGCGCTTTCGCTCAGGATATCGCCATCCGCCATTTCTGGTGGGGCAATCCCGAGCGCGACAAGCGCACCTTTGCCGTCATCGATCTCTACAACCAGAAGAATCCCGGAACGGTGGTTTCCGGTGAATCCCTGGGCTTTGCCGACTATTTCACCAAGCTCACCACCCAGATCGCGGGTGGGAACATGCCCGACGTGATCCAGCAGGGCTATGGCGTACTGTTTGAATACATCGCCAACGGCGCCGTCGTGCCGCTGGATGACTATGTTGGCAAGTCGCTCGACATCAGCAAGATGGACGAGAGCGCCATCCAGGCCGGCACCGTCGATGGCAAGTTCTACGCCCTCTCCATCGGCGCCAATTCCCACATGGCCATGTACAACACCCGCCTTTACCAGGAAGCCGGGGTTACCGTGGACGAGAACTTCGATCCCTATGGCTATACCTATGATGATCTCAAGCGCATCGCCGTCGAGATCAAGAATGCTACGGGCGTTCCCGGAACGGACGACAACACGGCCGATTACCAGAACTTCTCCGATTTCACCGTCCAGAAGGGCGCCAATCTCTACAACGAAGATGGATCCTATGGTCCGACGCAGGAGATCGTGGAGGAGTATTGGAGCATCTGGGCCGGGATCCGCGACGCAGGCGGCACCCCGCCGGGTCCGGAATCGGCAGGGCTGGCTGGTGTCTCCGAACTGAGCCAACTGGGTGTTGTCACTGGCAAATCGGCAACCTCGTACCTGTGGAGCAACCAGTTGGTGGGTGCGCAAGCTTTGATGCAGGATCAGCTGGGCGCGGCGATGTATCCCAACACGCCCGAGATGATCCCCGGCTCGGTGATCCAGCCGTCTCAATTCGTGTGCCTCAGCCGCGACAGCGCCAATCCCGAAGCCGCCACCGCCTATATGAGCGCCTTCGTCAACGATCCGGAGATGACGGCAATCCTCGGCCTCGAGCGTGGCATTCCTTCCAATAGCGATGTGCGCGCGGCGCTCCAGGCCAGCCTCACCCCCGCCGAAGCCGTTTCGGTCGCCTTCTTCGATGCAATTCAGGGCAAGACGGCACCGCTGCCGCCACCCCCGCCGAGCGGATCGGCCGAAGTGGAACAAACCTTTGAACGCGTCGCCGTCTCGGTCCTTCTGGGCGAGCGCTCCATTTCCGAGGTCGCAACAGATTTCCTCGCTCAAGCCAAGGCAATTCTCGCCCGGGCTTAACCCAGAACCGTGGCGCTACCCATTACTCCCTGGGGTGGCGCCACGGGCTTGGCTCTTTCGCAACAAGCCCTTTGGAGCAGCATGGAAAAGTTCTTCCGCCGCAATTTCGCTGGCTATGCCTTTCTGGCGCCGTGGCTGATCGGCTTTTTCCTTTTGGCGCTGGGCCCGATCGTGGCGTCGCTTTATCTCAGCTTCACCAAATACAACATTGTCCGCCCACCCCAGTGGATCGGGCTCGACAACTATTTCTACATGTTCCAGTTCGACGATCGGTTCAAAAAGGCGCTGCAGGTCACCTTCACCTTTGTGGTGATTTCGGTTCCTGCCAAGCTGATCTTTGCCCTGGCCGTTGCCATGGCGCTCGACAAGGGCGTGCGCGCGATCGGCTGGTATCGGGCGCTGTTCTATCTGCCCTCGATCCTGGGCGGGTCCATTGCAGTTGCGATCCTCTGGCGGCAATTGTTCAACTACGATGGCGTCATCAACGCCGTGGTACGCTGGTTTGGGGTTGATGGCCCCTATTGGCTGAGTGACCCGCGCTATTCGCTATGGACGCTGATCGTGCTGTCCGCCTGGCAGTTCGGCTCGCCCATGCTGATCTTTCTGGCGGGCCTGCGCGCCATCCCCAACGATCTCTACGAGGCTGCCGAGATCGATGCGGCCGGTCCGGTGCGCAAGTTCTTCGCCATCACCATTCCCCTTCTGGCGCCGGTCATCTTTTTCAATCTCGTCCTTCAGATGATCGAGGCCTTCAAGAGCTTTTCGGGAGCGTTCGTGATCTCAGGGGGCGCCGGGGCACCGCTCGACTCGCTCCTGTTCTTCACGGTGTACCTTTACAACGAAGCCTTCCAGTTTCTGCGAATGGGCTATGCCTCCTCGCTTGCCTGGGTGCTGCTCCTCATCATCGCGCTTTTCACCGCCATCGCCTTTTGGACCAGCAAATACTGGGTCCACTACGAAAACGAGCGGGGCTGACCTATGACCGAAGCCACCCTTAGCAACACCGCGGCGCTTGCCAGCCAATACCGGACCCTCAAGCTCCGGCGCGCTCGCCGTGCAGGGCTGCTCAAGCACATCTTCCTGATCATCACCTCGCTGATCATGATCTATCCCCTGCTCTGGATGCTTTCGAGTTCGCTCAAGCCCGAGAACCAGATTTTTGGCGATCTCTCGCTCTGGCCCACCACCTTCGAATGGGAAAACTACTGGCAGGGCTGGAACGCCTTGCCGGTGAGCTTCACGACCTTTTTCTGGAACTCCACATTTGTGACCGTCCTGTCGGTCATCGGCAATGTCATCTCATGTTCGTTCGCGGCCTATGCCTTTGCCCGGCTTGAATTCAGCGGCAAGACAATCTGGTTTGCCCTGATGATGATGACCCTGATGATCCCCTATCATGTGGTCCTCATCCCCCAATATCTGCTGTTTCTCCAGCTTGGCTGGGTGGACACCTATCTGCCGCTGATCGTGCCGCGCTTCCTTGCGGGGGACGCCTTTTTCATTTTCCTCATGATCCAGTTCTTCCGCCAATTGCCGCGCGAACTCGATGAAGCCGCCATGATCGACGGCTGCTCACCCTTCAAGATCTACTGGGCGATCATCATGCCGCTTTCGCTTCCCGCCATGGCGACGGCTGCCATCTTCTCGTTCATCTGGACCTGGGAGGACTTTTTGGGACCGCTCGTCTATCTCAACGACATGAAGGACTACACCGTCCCCCTCGCTTTGCGCATGTTCGTGAGCCAAGACAGCGTGTCGCAATATGGGCCGATGTTCGCCATGTCGATCCTCTCGATCCTACCCATCGTCCTCTTCTTTGTTGTGTTCCAGCGTCTCATTATCCGCGGCATCGCCATGAGCGGCCTTAAATAGGGAAAGCGTTTATGGTGTCAGTTATTCTCAATGAAGTGCGCAAGACCTATGGCGGCCATGAGGTCATCCACGGCATAGACCTAGAGATTCGCTCCGGCGAATTCCTGGTGCTGGTGGGTCCGTCCGGCTGCGGGAAATCTACCCTCCTGCGCATGATCGCGGGGCTAGAGGAGATCACCGACGGAACGATCGCGATCGGCGATCGCATCGTGAACGACCTATCGGCCTCCCAGCGCAATTTATCCATGGTGTTCCAGAGCTACGCACTCTACCCCCATATGAGCGTGCGCAAGAACCTTGCGTTCGGACTGGGCAATCTGCGTATGGCGCGCCCCGAGATCGAGCGGCGCGTCGCCGAAGCTGCGCGTATCCTGCAGATCGAGGAATTGCTGGAGCGCAAGCCGCGCCAGCTCTCGGGCGGGCAAAAGCAGCGCGTCGCTATTGGGCGCGCCATCGTGCGCGAGCCACAATTGTTTTTGTTCGACGAGCCGCTATCAAACCTCGATGCCGAGCTGCGCGTGCAAATGCGCGTGGAGCTTGCCAGCCTCTACAACCGGCTGGGCACCACCATGATCTATGTCACCCACGACCAGACCGAAGCCATGACCATGGCTACGCGCATCGCCGTGCTCAACAAGGGCAAGCTGGAACAAGTCGGAACGCCCTTCGAGCTTTATAACCATCCCCGGAACCTCTTCGTCGCGAGCTTCATCGGCTCGCCCAAAATGAATCTGCTGGCCGCAGAACTGGGTGCTGATGGCCGCGCCGTGCTTCCGGGGCTCGGCACTCTGACGCTTCCGGCAGGGATAACCACGCGCGGCAAGATCACGCTCGGCGTGCGGCCCGAACACCTTGTTCCCACCGGCTCTGGCGGCGATCTGGAACTAACAGGTAAGGTATCGCTGGTGGAATATCTGGGCAGCGAAGTGTTTCTTTACGTGCTGCTCACGACCGGGCAGACCGTTCTCGCACAAGCGCCGGGAAATGCGCCCTTCCGCAAGGACGACTCCATTACCCTCTCCCTGAGCACGGCTGATGTTCACCTGTTTGATGCCGCCGGCCTTGCGCTGGAAAGGGCCCCGGCGTGAGAGAGCTTCTCGGGCGCCTGCGCGAGGTCGATCTCGGCAAAAAACTCGGCGGCAACCCACTGAGCGACGCCTGGGGGCAATCCGGCGTGCGCTTCATTGCGCGTTCCGAGCGCTACACCAGCCGCTATTACCAAGCCGTGCGTGAGCTCTTTGAGTGCATCAAACCGGCCGTTGACGCGGAGCCGATCCTCCATGAAGGGGGGGTGTACCATGGCTGCTGGCTTGAAAGCACTGGCACCATCAATACGGAGCTGCTCTCCCGCTTCTTGCCTGAGATCGCGACGGCAACTTACGCGGCGTTCGCCCAGCACCAGCGCTCCGATGGCCTGATCCCCTATAAGCTGACGCCACAGGGGCTGGGCTTTTCCCAAATTCAGCTGGTTACTCCACTCGCCCGCTGCGTCTGGAACCATCACCGCCTCAACAATCCCGGCCGCCCATGGTTAGCGCAGATGTACAGCGCCATGAGCCGCTACGACGATTGGCTCGCGCGCTTCCGCAATACGCTGGGCACCGGAGCCGTCGAAGCCTTCTGCACCTACGACACCGGGCACGACCTCTCCCCCCGCTTCTGGCATGTCCCCGATACGCCACTTGGCAATGATGCGGCCATCGTTGATCCCATTAATCCAATCTTGCCCTTTGTCGCACCGGACCTCACCGCCAATGTCGCCTGCCAGCGACGCTATCTCGCCCTGATCGCCGAAGAACTGCGGCAGGAGCAAACCTGGAGCGAAAAGGCTGGGCAAACCAAGGAGGCGCTCTACAAGGAGTGCTTCCACTCCGAAGACGGCTTTTTCTACGACCGGGACCGGCACGGCCGATTGGTGCGCCTTCAGTCCGATGTCCTGTTGCGTGTTCTGGCCTGCGAAATCGGGGACGCAGAATTCTTTGCCGCCTCTCTCTCGCGTTACCTGCTCAACACCCGCAAATTCTTTCCCAAATACCCCTTCACTTCCATCGCCCTCGATGATCCCCGCTTCGATCCGGCCTTCGATCACAATAGCTGGGGCGGCCCCTCCAATTTCCTGAGCATCATCCGCGCGCCCCATGCCTTCGAGCACCACGGCCACCACGCCGAACTGGCTTGGGTCATGCAACCCATCCTCGCGGCTCTCGCGGACATGGAAACCTTCCCCCAAACGCTGAACCCTTTCACCGGCAAGGCGGGCTTTACGGAGAAATATTCCCCCTCGATCCTGTGTTTTCTCGACTTTGTGGAACGCCTTTCCGGCATTATGCCGCGCCCAGACAGAACATTGTGGTTCACCGGATTGCTGCCCAAGTCGGTGATCCACCGGCAGGAGGAGCATGAAACCGCATATGGCAGAACAGTTGATGGGACGCAGTTCGAGCTGGTCAACACACCGGTTCAGTGCACCGTCTACCGCGATGGGGATCAGCTCTATCGCTTCCCCGCCGGCCTGCGCCTCGTCACGGATCGGCAGGGCGAACTGCAGGGGATCATATCGCTCTCTGCACAGCCCTTGAGTGGACAGATCGAGCGCAAGAACGGCACACTCGACTTCACCATCGATCCTAACCAGGAGCTGCTTTTTGAAGGCAGCACCTGGCGCCCAGGGCAATCACCGGGGATCGTCTATCCCAGTTACGAATAGCCCTTCCCCGTCAATCTGCAGGGTCGAAAAGTTGGTTGCGCCCGCGCCCACCATGTCCGGAAGGCGCGGGATCCGTGTGGCCTTTGATCAGCCCTGCCCGGCAGCCGCCTTGCGCGCGAGGCGGCGCGCATTGTCGATCTGCTCATGCGGCAGGCCAGCAGATGGCTTTGTGGTAATCTCCCGCAGGGTTTCAAACGGCAGCTTGGGCTCGCGGGTCTCCGTCAGCAAGCCATTGACCTCCTGCTCGGTGTCGGTGAGCTGGGTATAGCAATAGCCGGCAAGACTCGGGCTCTCGGCGATGGCGGAAAAGATGTCATTGAGCCGCGCTTCGAACTCGGCTGGATCGGCCACCGTCGAATAGCCGTGCCAGCGCTCGCCCTGCTTTGGCCGGTAGCTGAGGCCCCCGAACTCGGTGAGCATAACGGGCGCATCGCCCCAGTCCGGATCATCGAGAACAATACGCCGCCGCGCTGGGGCCATGCTGCCCAGCATCTCTTCCACATCGGCCGGATCGTGGTAGCGGCTGGTGATGCCCTTCCCGTCGGGCGCATAATCATGCACCGACAGGATGTCGGACTCCACCATTTCCCAGCCATCATTGGAGATCACGGGGCGGCTCGAATCCAGCGCCTTGGTTAGATGGTAAAGCGCCTTGGCGTAGTGCTTCTGGTCAGGGCGCTCGGCGATGTAATGCACGCCCCAGCTCTCGTTGAGCGGCACCCAGGCAACAATGCAGGGATGGCTCTTGTCCCGGCGGATAGCCGCGGCCCATTCCTGCGACAGGCGCTCCACGGCCGAGGTGGAGAAGACATAGGCGCTGGGCATCTCCTCCCAGACCAGCACACCCAGCACATCGCACCAAAAGAGGAACCGCGGATCCTCGATCTTCTGGTGAATGCGCACGCCATTGAACCCCATCTCCTTGATGAGTTCCACCTCCCGGCGCAGCGCGTCCGGGCTGGGCGCCGCCAGATGCGATTCGGGCCAATAATTCTGGCCCAGCACCATGCGCAAATAGTAGGGCATGCCGTTCAGCAGGAACCGCCGCTTGCCCACGGCAACACCGCGCAAGCCGAGATAGCTTTCCACCCGATCCTGCCGGGTACCATCAAGGACCAGATCCACATCGATGAGGTTGGGGTTCTCGGGCGTCCACAGCAGATGGTCGCGGTAGATGCCGTTCTCGAGTTGGGGCACCGCAATGTCAAAGCCCCATTCACTATCGGCGATGCTCACCGCCTGCTCGGCGAGCACCTGCCCATCCTTGGTCCGCAGGGTGACTGCCAGTTTAACCGGCGCCTGGGGGACGGTGTTGAGGCGGATGTCGCACCGGACCCGCGCTGTGGCGAGATCAGGCGTGAAGTGGATGTCGGTCATATAGAGGTCAGGCACGACGGTCAGCCACACCGGCTGCCATATGCCGCTGGTGCGATGGTACCAGATCGCATGGGGTGATTCGAGCCAGTCCTGCTTGCCGCGGGGAATGCGCACATCGCGGGGTTGGTCCTCCGCCCGCACCACCACAATTTGTTCCTCGCCCTCGACAAGCGCATGGGTGATGTCGGCCGTAAAGGGCACGTGGCCCCCTTCATGGGCGGCAACGCATTGCCCGTTGACCCAGACGCGCGCGGCATAATCCACCGCACCAAATGTCATCAGGACGCGCTCGCCTTCCGCGCGCGCGGGAGCCGCAAAGCTGCGGCGATACCAGATCACCGGATGAAAGCCCGTGGCCCGCAAGCCCGAGAGCTTCGACTCGGGCGGATAAGGCACGACAATGGTCTGGTTGAACACATCGCTGCGCTCCCACCAGGCTTCGCTCATGCCTCGATTGTCATCATCATGGGCGAATCCCCATTGCCCGCACAGATCGACCTCGCCGCTGCGGCGGACCTGAGGATTGTGCCAATTGGCTGCCTGTTGGGGGTCTTTCATGTTGTCGTCTCTCCTCAGATTCTGCGGTGCTTCGCCCGGTGTTATCACGCCAAATTAGCCGTCTTATTGGGGCAACGACAGGGTCTTGCTGCCCCCAAATCAGTGCTATGGTTTAAAGCCATCTCGCACGAGATGGAGTGCCTGCAAGACAACAAACGAGAACGCTCATGCGTTATGACAGCCGCCTGCCCCGGGTGCTCCACGCCCTGCTCCACCTCGATCGGATGGACGCGCCCGCTACATCCGACCTGATTGCGCAAATGCTCCAGACGAATGGCTCGACCGTGCGCCGGACCATGGCTGGCTTGCGCCGGGCTGGCATCGTGGTTGCGATCAAGGGGCATGGCGGCGGCTGGTCTCTGGGCAAGCCGCTGAGTGAAATATCGCTTCTGGAAATCTACCAGGCGCTGGGCTCTCCAACGCTTTTTGCTATCGGCACCGATCAGGACACCACCACTTGCGTCCTGGCCCGCGCCGCCAACAGCGCCACTTCCGATGCCCTGGCTTCGGCGCGCCGCCATTTCGAGGACGAGCTCAAAAAGGTCTCGGTCGCGGACCTCGTCACCAGCTGGACACCCGAGATGGCGCATCACCACGGCCACATCGCTTAACCGCATCGGCAACAAGGAACAATCCTCTCAAAGGGGGGTTAAACAGGCTCCCGCCCTCGGAGACGGCCATGCCCCTTTTATCGATCATACGCTTTCTCACCACTTTGTTGTCCCTCATTATTGTGGGCGTCGCAATGTACCTCCTCTGGAGCTGGAGCCAGGGTGATCTGGTTCAGGAAGCAGATGGCGACTTTATTCGCGTGAGGGAAGACTGGCGCTTGTGGACCGCCCTTGCCCTGGTTGCCTTCTCGTTCCTCGGCAAGTTCCTGGTGCTGCCCCTCCTTGCCAAGCCTGATCGCGGCGAGCCGTCCAAGCAGGACCGCGGCGCCGGCCGCATCATCAGCGGGGCTCAGGGCGCGCAGCTCTATATCGAGGAACTGGGAGCGCAGAACCAAAATACCGTCATCCTCACCCATGGCTGGGCCATGGACAACACGATCTGGCACTATGCCAAGCGCGATCTCGCCAAGAACTTCCGCGTCATTGTCTGGGATTTGCCGGGCCTAGGCCAATCCAAAGGCGACATCTCGCTTGAAAGCTTCGCCGGCAATCTCGCCGCCATTGTGGAACATTCCGGCGCCGAGCGCGTGGGCCTTGTTGGCCACAGCATTGGCGGCATGACCATCCAGACCCTCGCCCGCGACAATCCGGCTTTCTTCAACACCCGCATTGCTGGCGCCGTGCTGGTCAACACTACCTATACGAATCCGCTCAAGACCATGATCCTGCCCCGCTTCATGCAGGCCATCCGGTTCCCCCTGCTTGAGCCGATCATGCGCCTCACCATTCTGCTGCAGCCGCTGGCGTGGCTGAGCATGTGGCAGAGCTATCTCAGCGGCACCGCCCACATCGCCAATCGTTTCGGCTTCGGCAAATATGTAACCCGCAGCCAGCTCGAGCACGTAACGCTGCTATCCACCAAGAACCCGCCTGGCAATATCCAGAAGGGCAATCTTGCCATGTTCCGCTGGGATGCCACGGGCGCCCTGGCTTCAGTCACCGTTCCTGTCCTGCTGCTGGCAGGCGAGCTCGACATCGTCACCAAGCCCGAGGCCAGCACCACGATCTCGGAACAGGCCCGCGCCGGGACCCTTCAGACCATTGACGGCGTCAATCACATGGGGCTGATGGAACGGGCAGACGTCTACAATGCCGCAATGATCCGCTTCTTCCACTCGGTGTTCTAGGCAGCCTGCTCAAGCCGAAGGGGGCCGCCTTCATGAATCCGAACTTTGCCTTCACCTCGGGCTTTCTGGACCGGGCTGCACACATGCGCTCTTCAGATACGGCCCGAAAGGACGCGAACGCTCGAACATTGGTATTCTGGCGTGGCAAGCTCCTGGCCGACCCGAGTGGGCAACCAACACTATCATCGCTGGACCACCCGGCCCTGAGCGATGCCCGTGAGGCCCCCGTGTTTTTGGGTGTGACGCCAGATGGGCCGCGCTTTGCCGTGGACCTGCCACTCTGGTCCCCACTTGAAGATGCGGCTACCATTGGCGAATTCGTCGATCAAAGCCAGCAGGTCCATCCCGCCTGGCCCCACGCCCATTTCACCGAAATCCGTGGGCTGATGCCCTCCCTCTCGCCGCTGCAAGGCGAAATCGTCGCCACAGCGCGCGCGCTGCTTGGCTGGCACGCCACCCATCGCTTCTGCAGCAATTGCGGTCAGCCCACCGAGATCGAAAGTGCCGGCTGGGTGCGCAAATGCCCAAACTGCGCGACACAGCATTTTCCCCGCACCGACCCCGTAGTCATCATGGCGATCACCCGCGGCGACCAGCTCCTGCTTGGGCGCGGCCCCTCCTGGCCGCCGGGCATGTATTCGCTTCTGGCTGGCTTCGTTGAGCCGGGCGAAACTATCGAATCGGCCGTGCGGCGCGAGGTCGTGGAAGAAAGCGGAATCATCGTTGGCCCCGTCCGCTACGTCGCCTGCCAGCCTTGGCCATTCCCCATGTCCCTGATGTTCGGCTGCCAGGGCGAGGCCACGTCCGAGGCAATCACCATCGATCCGGTGGAGCTTGCCGACGCACGCTGGGTCACGCGCGACGAAGTGCATTCCATCCTCGCCGGCACGCACCAGGACATCAACAGCCCCCGTCCCGGCGCCATCGCCGGCGGCCTCATCCGGGCTTGGGCTGATGGCAAGCTGCTCGACGCGGCCTATTGGGACAAGGAGCTTAGTAGGTAGCCCGTCCGCCCGACAGGTCGAACACCGCTCCGGTGGTGAAGCTGTTTTCCGCAGACACGAGCCAAGCCACCATATTGGCCGCTTCTTCCACTTCCAGGAACCGCCCGCGGGGAATGCGGCTGAGCATATAGTCGATGAACTCCGGCTTGAGTTCATCCAGGATCCGCGTCTTGGCCGTTGCGGGTGTAATGGCATTGATGGCGATGTCAAAGCGCGCGCATTCCTTGCCCACGGCCTTGGTCATGCCCACCACGCCCGCTTTTGCGGCCGCATAGGCCGAGGCATTGGGATTGCCTTCCTTGGCGGCAATCGATGCGATGTTGACGATGCGCCCGTAGTTGCGCGCCTTCATGCCCGGCAGAACGGCACGATTGACATAGAACGCGCCATTGAGATCGATCTCGATCACCCGCCTCCATTCATCGAGGTCATATTCTTCCAAGGGTGCATTGCGCCCGGCAACACCCGCCGAGTTGACCAGTATATCAAGGCTGCCCAGCTCCGCCTCGACCTTTGCCGTTGCGGCAGCCACCGCTTCATAGTCGGTAATATCGACCTGCTCAGTCGACGCTGCCTCGCCCAGTTCAGTTCGTGCGGCAACAAGCAGATCGGTATTGAGGTCCCACAGGCTCACCCGGGCACCAGACAGAGCGAGGCGGCGGGCAATCGCAAAGCCTAAGCCCTGCGCGCCGCCGGTCACGACGGCCACGCGGCCCTGAAGATCGATCTGGTTCATGCGCTTGCCTCCTTAGGGCAGATGGAAGACCTGCACGAGATCGACTTGTGTCGGCGTGCCGTCGTCATTGTAGTCCATGATATCGTCCATGAAGGCCCACCACCGTTTGTTGGCATCGGTCTTGGGTAGGTCCGCCATGGTATGATCGTCGCTCCGGATCAGCGTTGCGAAGAGGTAGTCCGTCTCCGGATCGTGCCAGATCGAATAATCCGACACTCCGGCATCCCGCAGCGCCTGCGCCAGTTCGGGCCAGATCTCGTCATGGCGCTTCTTGTATTCGGCGATGTTGCCGGGATGCACCCGCATGCGAAATGCCACGCGTTCAGGCATTTGCCTCTCCTTTGTCTTGATGTTTGTTGGTCAGTCAGCAGGCATGCGATCGGCCGCGCGGCCAAACCCCTGCGCGATCACCGTCTTCATGGCGTCCCTCGCCTCATCGGCATTGCCGGCGTGGATAGCCTGGGCGATGCGATTATGGGCCTGCACGGTGCTGACCATGGCCTCATCGTCCTGCATGGGCGAGCTGATCGTGAACATGGCCGTCAGCGCCAGTTCCACCAAAGCACTGATCGACGCCATGAAGGGATTGCCAGAGGCTTCGGCCACTACCCGGTGAAACTCGAGGTCGATGCGGGCAAATTCCTCCGCCGAGCGGGCTTCGGCCAGCTTGTTGGCACAGGCCAGGAGCCGCTCCGCCTGCTCATCTGTCCGCCGCTCGGCAGCAAGCGCTGCTGACTCCACTTCAACGCCAATGCGTATTTCCGAAAGGCTACGAAGAAAATCGAGGTCTGGTCCGGTTTCGAAATGCCAGGCCAAGACATCGGCATCAAACAGATTCCAGCGCTGGCGCGGCAAGACACGCGTGCCCACCCGTGCCCGTGCTTCGATCATGCCCTTGGCCGCGAGCGTCTTAAGGGCCTCGCGCAACACTGTCCGCGACACGGCAAAGCGCTGCAGCAGTTCGGTGTCAGAGGGCAGGATTTCGCCTTCCGCATAGGCGCCGCCGACGATGGCTACGCCCAGTTGCCAGAGCACCTGCGAATGAAGATTGCGCAAGGGCACGCGTCCAGCAATCGATGCGATCAAATCGCCGGATGTGCCGCCATTTGCATGCCGCGCCGCCATGTTCTCCCCCTTTTAGGTCCGAACTAAGCACGCAAGCAAAAGTGTTACAATATGAATTAGCCACCTTCTGCTGGACAGCCGCAGCGCGGTTCCGCAGGGTAGCGGCAAAAAAGGAATCGCCCCATGCCTGCCTCCACAACGCTCGACAGCGTGCTTGCCCAGGTCGACCAGAACCTTGAGCAAAGCCTCGCCCGCCTCTATGAACTATTGCGCATCAAGTCGATCTCGACCGACCCGGCCTATGCCAGCGAATGCCAGCGCGCCGCCGAATGGATCGTCGCGGAACTTTCCGGCCTTGGCTTTGATGCAGCAGCCCGCCCCACGCCCGGGCACCCCGTCGTGGTCGCACATGGCCCCGAAGCCGGCGGCACCCATGTGCTATTCTACGCCCATTATGACGTTCAGCCCGTAGACCCGCTCAACCTCTGGCACACCGATCCCTTCGAGCCCCAGCTCAAGACTGACAGCAATGGCCGCAAGATCATCGTGGCGCGAGGCGCGTCGGACGACAAAGGGCAGATGATGACCTTTATCGAAGCTTGCCGTGCCTGGAAGGCGGCGACGGGTTCGCTGCCGGTCCGGGTCTCGCTGATGCTGGAAGGCGAGGAAGAATCGGGGGGCAAAAATCTGCCGGCCTTCATGGAAGCCAACCGCGACGAGCTGGGCGCCGCCGACATCGCCCTCATCTGCGACACCGACATGTGGGACCGCCAGACCCCTTCGGTCACCACCATGCTGCGCGGCCTCGTCGGCGAGGAAATCGAGATCACCTGCGCCAACAAGGATCTTCATTCCGGCATGTTTGGCAATGCCGCTCGCAATCCCAATCAGGTCCTCGCCGAGATCATCGCGAGCCTGCGCGCGCCTGATGGCAGCGTGACGCTGCCCGGCTTTTATGACGACGTCGCCGAAATCTCTCCCGAGCTCAAGGCGCAATGGCAGGGGCTCGGATTCGACCAAAGCAAATTCCTGGGCGATGTCGGCTTGTCCCAGCCCGCCGGCGAGCAGAACCGCTCGGTGCTGGAAATGATCTGGGCGCGCCCCACCTGCGAAATCAACGGCATGAGCGGCGGCTATACCGGCGACGGCTTCAAGACCGTGATCCCCTCCAAGGCCAGCGCCAAGATCAGCTTCCGCCTTGTTTCCGGCATGCAGCCTGAAAAAATCCGCGCTGCCTTCCGCAAGCATGTGGAGGATCGTTTGCCCCCCGATTGCTCGGTCAAGTTCACCCCCCATGGCGGCTCGCCCGCCATCACCGTGCCCAGTGAAGGCGTCCATTTGCGCCAGGCTCTCGACGGCCTGTCGGGCGAGTGGCGCAAACAAGCTGTGATCACCGGCTCGGGTGGCTCCATTCCCGTCGCGGGCGATTTCAAGAAGATCCTGGATCTTGACACGCTCCTGATCGGCTTCGCCCATGTGGACGACCAGATCCACTCCCCCAACGAGAAATACGATCTCGAAAGCTTTCACCGCGGCATCCGCTCCTGGGTGCGCGTGCTGGGGGCTTTTGCCGGGTGAGGTCCAACAGGCGCTGAGCCCCCATACCTCCCCACCCACAATGTCACCCCGGGCCCGACCCGGGGTCTATCCTAAGGTGTGTGGATAACAGCCCCGCCTCACAGCCGCCTCCCCCGGACTTGTTCCAGGGGAACCCGCCACACCAATCGAAGCGATAATCTGCCCAAAAGCCGCTATTTGTTTTTGGTCTTCCCCCCGAGCGCCGGCTCCGCATCCATGCTATCCCAAGCGGCCTGCCGCGCCTGCATGGCTTGGTACGCCGTCTCTTGATCTGGCAGGGCCTCGCGTGATCCACCCAGTTCCACCAAGCGATCCAGCGTGGGCTGCACCTTTGGCCCGGCCGTCTCGCAGGTGTCCGCCTTGTCCAGCGCCGCGAAGGCCGGCCCATAGTACCGACGATCATACTCGTCGATGCTGAGCCCCAATTGCTCGCGCGCCAGGATATCGGCTGAATCCGTCAGCAAGGACCATTCCTCGTCGGTCACGCTGAACGCGGGGCAATTGGAGGACACCACATTGGCCAGCACCACATCCGCGAGCAGCGCTTCGGCCTCATCGCCGGTCACGGCGGAAAGGTCGGGCAATTGCACATAGATTTTGCCGTCCGCAAGCGCCGGACCGGCCAGGGCGAGGCACAGCGCACTTGCACACAAAATACGTCGGATCATGGAAAATGTCCTTCTGGCAATGAAACCTCAGGACATCCTGCAGTGGATTAAGGCCGTATTTTAGCCTGGCTGCCCCCCCAGCATCTGCACAGCCCTTGCGCCGGCAGCAATTGCCTTGCGCAAAGCAGTTTGCTCATCCTCGCCTGCCACATGGGCCGCAAGGAACCCCGCGGCAAAGGCATCGCCGGCACCGGTGCTGTCGATTGCCCTGACCCGCTCGGCCGGCAAGGCGAGCCGCACACCATCACGTCCGCCCAAGGCTGCACCCTGCGCGCCGCGCTTGATCACAACATGGCCGAAGTGCGCTCCCAACGCCCTTGCCTGCGCCTCGAAGCCAACAACGCCCGTCAAGGCCTCGGCTTCGCTTTCATTGCTGAAGATCCAGTCCGCGCCGGCTGTCCATTGAAGAAACTGCGCCGGCCCAACCTCCACGAGAAATCCCACGGACGCCGGATCAATTGCTACGGCAATGCCACGTCGCCGGGCTCGGGCAAAAAGGTCCATCACCGCTCCGCGCGGCCCCGGCGCGAAAAAGCTGTAGCCCGAGACCATCACAAGACGCACATCGTCCAGCAAGTGCTCGGGCAGGTCTGCGCTGCACAGATGAAGATTAGCGCCCCGATCGGTCAAAAAGCTGCGCTCGCCATCCGTATCAACGATGGTGACGAGGACGCCAGAAGGCTCCCTGTCGTCCGCCGCCAGTCTGGGCTCCACGTTTCGTTCGCGGAAATAACTCTCGAGCGCGGCTTTGTCGGCAGCTCCGACACGCGCGGCAAAATAAACCTCGGCACCCATGGCCCCTAGCCAAACGGCCTGGTTGGCGCCCGACCCGCCCCGGCGGCTGCGCACGGTCGCTCGCCGGTCCGATCCCTTCACGATCGGCCCTTCAGGCACCACGATCACATCGGTCATCACATCCCCAACAACGAGGATCCGGCCGCTCATGCGGTGAAAGTTTGCGGCTTCTTGCTCATGGCGGCGGCGATCTGCGCGGCCACTTTTGCATTGTTTTCAACCAGCGCGATATTGGCCACCAGCGACTTGCCTTCAGTCAGCTCGAAAATGCGCTTGAGCAAAAACGGCGTCAGCGCCTTGCGCGATACCCCTTCCTGTTCCGCGCCTCGGATAGCTTCGGCAATGCGCGCCTCGATCGCCTCGGCATCAAGCTCGTGCTCTTGCGGAATCGGATTGGCCACCAGGATACCGCCGAGCCCCAGCGCTATCTGCGTCTGCATCACCTTGGCAATCTCAGCCACATCATCGAACCGGTGATCCACCTTGTGTCCGCTCCGGCGCGCCCAGAATGCCGGGAAATCTTCGGTGCCATAGCCCAGAACCGGCACGCCGTTGGTTTCCAGCACTTCGAGTGTCTTGGCTATATCAAGGATCGACTTGGCCCCCGCGCAAACCACCGCCACCGGCGTACGGCCAAGCTCTTCAAGGTCAGCCGAGATATCAAAGGTTTCCTCCGCGCCCCGGTGCACCCCGCCGATGCCGCCAGTGGCAAACACATGAATGCCGGCGAGTGCCGCGATCTGCATGGTGGTCGCAACCGTGGTGCCCGCTATGGCGCCCTGCACCAGCAGTGCCGACACATCGCGCCGCGAAGCCTTCGCCGCCTTGCCGCCCTCCAGCGCCAGCCGCTCCAGATCTTCCCCCGAAACACCAACGCAGAAGCGCCCATCCATGATGGCGATCGTCGCCGGAACCGCCCCATTGCTGCGGATCACTTCTTCCACATTGCGCGCCATCTCCAGATTCTGCGGATAAGGCATGCCATGGGTGATAATGGTGGATTCCAGCGCCACCACCGGCTTGCCGTCGTGGAGCGCTTGGCGCACCTCTGGGCTAATGGAAAGATAGGCCTTGGCGCTCATGGGACGGACTCGCTTATGCTGGCACTTGTGGGCCGGTCCGGCCCTTCTTGCGACGCGTTTTGCGCCGCCCGCGGAAGTGCGTCAACCCCTCGAGAAACATGGGGGAAAACCGCTTGTCGCAGGAGCCATTTGGTTTTAGGGTCCCCCCGTTGTTCTGGCGAGAAAGGGCACTTCGCTGCAGACGCTCATTGTTGATTGGTTCGTCCAAGCCGATCGATACGCACCCCGCTCGGGGCAGAGTTCAGCCAAGTTCTCCAGCGCCTTCAGGCGCTGGGCCGCCGCATCCTTTTCTCCCCAGCTGCCGTTCACTCCAAGATAAGCGTGACGCGCAAGGCACCGCTACCGGTGGCGGGCCTTTTTTCATGCTGCGCATGGCGCGGCGACCACCAAACCGAAACGACCCCGAACAGGAGCTCTTTCCGAAATGAACAAATCGCTCGCCCTTGCCTTCGGTGCCCTCATGGTCGCCAGCCCCGCGCTGGCCCAGGAAGAGCCCGTGCTCAATGTTTATAACTGGTCCGACTATATTGCCGAGGACACCATCGCCAATTTCGAGGCGCAGACCGGCATCAAGGTCAATTACGACGTCTACGACACCAACGAGATCGTCGATGCCAAGCTGCTTGCGGGTTCGTCCGGATATGACATCGTCGTTCCTTCGGGCAACTTCCTGGAGCGCCAGATCCAGGCCGGCCTGATCCTTGAACTCGACAAGTCCAAGCTCCCCAACTTGGTCAATCTCGATCCCGCCGTTATGGCCACCGCCGCCGAGCAGGACCCGGACAACGCTCATGGTGTGCCCTACATGATCAACACGATCGGCTTTGGCTACAATGTTGCCAAGGTCACCGAATTGCTTGGCACCGAAGCGCCGCTCGACAGCTGGGACCTGATCTTCAAGCCAGAATATGCCGAAAAGCTTGCATCATGCGGCATCAGCCTGCTCGATAGCCCCTCCGAAGTGGTCGGCATTGCACTCCACTATCTGGGCCTTGATCCCAATTCGGAAAGCGAAGAAGACCTTGCCAAGGCCGAGGAACTCCTGACCTCCATCAAGCCGCACATCCGCTACTTCAACTCCTCACAGTACATCGATGACCTCGGCAATGGCGAAATCTGCTTGGCGCTCGGCTATTCGGGTGACATCTTCATTGCCGCCGACGCGGCTGCTGCGGCCAATGCCGGAGTCGAAGTGCAGTATGTGATCCCCAAGGAAGGCGCAGCGACCCTGTTTGACTTCCTCGCCATTCCCGTTGATGCGCCGCACCCCGACAATGCGCACAAATTCATCAACTACATCCTTGAGCCACAAGTGGTGGCGGCTATCACCAATTACGTGTTCTACGCCAACCCCAATCTGGCTGCGACCGAGTTCGTGAACGAGGAAGTCAAGAACAATCCAGGCATCTATCCACCAGCCGAGACCATCGCCAATGCCTTTGTGATGAAAGCGCATAGCCCGGAATACGAAGAGGTCTTGACCCGAACCTGGACCCGCATCAAAACGGGCCAGTAAAAGCAATCAATCAAGGGGCGGCACGAGCCGCCCCTCAGTTCTTTCAAGAGTGCGCCATGGCCAAGAAACCGCAACTTGCTATAGACACTCGGCCTTGGCGCGATCCCAACGCCAAGCCTTTTGTCCGCATCAAGAATGTCACCAAGAAATTTGGTGATGTTTATGCCGTTTCCGACGTGTCACTCGACATCTTCAAGTCTGAACTGTTCTGCCTTCTGGGCGGCTCGGGCTCGGGCAAGTCGACCCTGCTGCGCATGCTCGCAGGCTTCGAGGAGCCGACCTCCGGCACGATCGAGATCGACGGTCAGGACATGACCCATGTTCCGCCTTACAACCGGCCCGTGAACATGATGTTTCAGAGCTATGCTCTGTTCCCGCACATGAATGTGGAACAGAACATCGCCTATGGCCTCAAGCGCGATCACCTGCCCAAGGACGAGATCCACCAGCGGGTGCAGGAATTGCTGGCCCTCGTAAAACTTCAGGATTATGGCAGGCGCAAGCCGCACCAGCTATCGGGTGGCCAGCGCCAGCGCGTGGCCCTTGCCCGTGCTTTGGCCAAGCGGCCAAAACTCCTGCTGCTGGACGAACCCCTTGGCGCGCTCGACAAGAAGCTGCGCGAGGAAACCCAGTTCGAACTGGTCAAGATCCAGGAAACGCTGGGCGTCACCTTTATCGTTGTGACGCACGATCAGGAAGAAGCCATGTCGCTCGCCACCCGCATCGGGGTGATGAACTATGGCGAGATAGCCATGATTGGCGAGCCTACCGATATCTATGAATTTCCCAATTCAAAATTCGTTGCCGGGTTCATTGGCTCGGTCAATATGGTGGAAGGTATCGTCATCGAGGACGAGCCTGACCATGTCCGCATCCGCTCGGGCGAGCTGGGCTGCGACATCTTCGTGGGTCATGGCGTCGATTGCGCGCCCGACCAGATCCTGTGGTGGGCCATCCGCCCCGAAAAGATCATGCTCAGCCGCGACAAGCCCGAAAATGAGCAGGACGCCAACGTCACGCAAGGGATCGTCGAAGAAATCGGTTATCTCGGCGACATGAGCGTCTACCAAATCCGCCTCGAAAGCGGCAAGCACATCCGCGTCACCCAGACCAACACGGTCCGCGGCAATCCCGACACCATCACCTGGGACGAACAAGTTTACCTCAGCTGGGGCGACAACGCCGGATCGGTGTTGACCGTATGATGGGCGCGAAACTTGAGCGCCCCCAAGGTGAGCCTGTCGAACCACGAGGGCCTGTCGCCAATTGTGCCACGGCCACGTTCTTCGACACGCTCAGGATAAGGTCTAGTTCATCTGCGGGGATCCCCCATGTCCAGCTTTGACACCGAAGACCCCGCGCCGCGCCGCAGACGCCCCTGGACCGTTGTTGAAGGCGCCCTGGCCGCCATTGGCCTGTCCGGCAAGGCGCTGGTAATCGCCGCCCCGGCCATCTGGCTCACGGTGTTTTTCCTGATCCCGCTCGCCGTGGTCTTTGGCATTTCGCTCACGGTCAAGCAGTTCGGCCGCCCGCCCTACACGCCGCTTCTCACCAATGAAGAAGGCACGGTGCAGCTCACCCTGCACCTCAACAATTATATTCGCCTCTTCACCGATGGACTTTATGTCTCGGCCTATGTCTCCTCGATCCGCATCGCGCTGATCTCGACCATCATCGCACTCTGCATCGGCTACCCCATGGCCTATGCCATTGCGCGCGCACCCGACCAGTGGCGCAACATCCTCCTTATGCTCATCATCCTGCCGTTCTGGACCTCGTTCCTGCTGCGCGTCTATGCGCTGACAGGTTTCATGCGCGGCAATGGCGTGATCAACCAGTTCTTGGGCCTTTTCGGCATCCAGCCGCTGGTGATGATGCAAACGGACTTCGCCGTTTATGTCGGCATTGTTTACTCCTACCTGCCATTCATGATCCTGCCGCTTTACACCAACCTCGTGAAGCTCGACGGCACGCTGCTGGAAGCGTCGGCGGATCTGGGCGCCCGTCCCTTGCGCACTTTTCTGACCATCACCCTGCCTCTCTCCATGCCCGGCATCATCGCCGGCTCCATGCTGGTGTTTATCCCCGCAATCGGCGAATTCGTTATTCCCTCGCTCCTGGGCGGCCCATCGACGCTGATGATCGGGCGCGTCCTGTGGGACGAGTTTTTTGCCAACACCAATTGGCCCCGCGCCTCGGCCGTCGCCGTCGCCATGCTGGTTGTTGTGGTCATCCCCATCATGCTGCTGCAAAAGGCGCAGGATGCGGTGCAGGATCGGGAAAGGGCCAAGTAGATGCGGCGCGGCTGGTTTATTCCCATTGCTGCAAGCCTGGGCTTTGCGTTTCTTTACGCGCCCATCATTTCGCTCGTGGTGTTTTCCTTCAACGAAAGCAATCTGGTCACCGTCTGGTCTGGCTTCTCCACCAAATGGTATGGCGCGCTCCTCGCCGATCCGCAGATGCTGGGCGCGGCCTGGCTCAGCGTCCAGGTCGCTTTTGCCGCGGCGTCCATCGCCCTGGTGCTGGGCACGCTGTGCGCCGTGGCGCTGGTCCGCTTCCGCAAGTTCCGCGGCCGCACGGTCCTTGCCGGCACGGCATCGGCGCCGCTCGTCATGCCCGACGTGATCACCGGTCTGGCCCTGCTGCTGCTTTTTGTTGCCATGGAATCGCTGATCGGCTGGCCGTCCGGGCGAGGGCTCCTCACCATCATCATCGCCCATTCCACCTTCTGCACCGCCTATGTCGTCGTCGTGGTGCAGTCGCGCCTGTCCGATCTTGATCTTAGCCTTGAGGAAGCCGCCATGGATCTGGGCGCCTCGCCCATCCGGGTGTTCTTCGATATCACCCTGCCCATCATCGCCCCGGCGCTGGTGTCGGGCTGGCTCCTGGCGTTCACCCTCTCGCTTGATGACCTCGTGATCGCAAGCTTCGTTTCGGGCCCCGGCTCGTCCACTCTCCCAATGGTGATCTTCTCCAAGGTGCGCCTTGGCGTCTCGCCCGACGTCAACGCTCTCGCCACCATCATTATCGGCATCGTCGCCATCGGCGTTCTGGGCGCGACACTGTTCCAGTTGCGCTCGCGCCCCAAGAAAATGCGCGCCTGAGCCGTTTCAAGGGCCCGCACCTGCAAAAATGTGTGACTGGACAAGGGGGAAAAACGGGAGCAATCTCCCCCCATGTTCAACAAATGCAAAGGAGGTGATCCAGTGTCTCATGAGATTATGGTGCTCGTAGAAGGTCTTGGATTTGAAGTGCTGGCTATGGGGATGCCCGTCTAGCACACCTCCAAAGGCCTCGAGGCCTAAGACTCAAGGAAGGGCTGCTCCGCAAGGGGCAGCCCTTTTTGTCTGGGCTTGACGAACAGCGCCAAGCCATTGAAAACCGCTCCGACCTTCCCTGGAGCTTGCGATGTCCCCGGCCAATTTCGTCCTGACCCTTTCCTGCGCCGATCGCCCCGGCATCGTCGCTGCCGTCACCACGGAACTGGCAGCGCTCAGCGCCAATATCGCTGAATCCAATCAGTTCTGGGATCGCGAAACCGGCCGCTTCTTTATGCGCCTCGCCTTTACCGCTCCTGAAGGCATGGACCGCGACACCATCGAGCGTGCGCTCAAAGCCCCCATCGAGCGCTTTTCCATGAAAACCAATCTGGTGGACGAAGCGCGCAAGAAGCGCATCATCATCATGGTTTCGAAATTCGACCATACCCTGCGCCACCTGCTCTACCAAATTCAGGTCGGCTGGCTCGATGCCGAAGTCGCCGCCGTTATTTCCAACCACGACACGACGCGAAAGCTGGCCGAATCCGAAGGCATTCCCTTTCATCTCCTGCCCGTCACGCCCCAGACCAAGGCTGCGCAGGAAGAACAGGTGCTTTCGCTGGTCAAGAGTTCGGGCGCCGATCTCGTTGTGTTGGCGCGCTACATGCAGGTGTTGTCCGACAATCTCTCCACCCGTCTTTTCGGGCAGGTGATCAACATCCACCATTCCTTTCTGCCCAGCTTCAAGGGCGCCAAGCCCTACCACCAGGCCCATGAGCGTGGCGTCAAGATCATCGGCGCCACCGCCCATTACGTGACCCCCGACCTCGACGAGGGCCCGATCATCGAGCAGGAAACCGCCCGCGTCACCCACGCCATGAGCCCCGACGACCTCGTCGCCGCCGGCCGCGACATCGAATCGCGCGTCCTCGCCCGCGCCGTCAAGCTGCACCTGGAAAGCCGGGTGATGCTGAACGGGAAAAAGACCGTGGTGTTTGGGTAGAGGCACCTACTGGCCACCCTTCAAGGGGGAGGAGCAAGTGGCGCCACGCACTAGATTGGTCCCTCCCTCTCCCAGGGGAGGCCAGATGGGGGTCCCCCGCCCTTAAACCGGCAAATCCTCGAGCCTGAGCGAATCCGCCAGCGTCGTCTGGTCCAGCACCGCACGCGTCGCCAGCGTCACTCGTTCGAACACATGCCGGATCTCGCAGGATTCCTCGTCCCGGCAATCCTCGCATTTCCGGTACGCAATCTTGGAGAGGCACGGCAGCGGCGCGATGGGTCCGTCGATCAGCCGCAGTACTTCCCCAAACATGATCTGCTCGGGCGCGCGCAGCAGCTCATAGCCCCCTGCGCGTCCCCGCCGGCTAGCCACGAACCCCGCCCGCTTGAGCTCAAGCAGAATCTGCTCCAGGAACTTCTTGGGGATCGATTGCTGCTTGGAAATTTCGCCGATCATCATGGTTTCGCCACGCCCGGCACGAGCCAGCGACACCAGGGCGCGCAAGGCATATTTGGCTTTTTGCGAAATCATTGTCTTGGCATGTTCCGGTGCTGCACGGCGCTAGCTCCTGGGTTCGGGCACAACAGCGGGAACATCGGGTTCGCGCTCTTCATCCTCGACTTCGGGCGCTGCGGGTTCGGCATCACCAACACTCTCGGAAGACGCATCCACCGGCGCTGGGTCAACCTCCTCCGGCTCCTCCCCCTGCGCCGCGGCGGGCGGCACCAGATCCGCCATGTCATGCGCCAGCACGGGCGTTGGATCCACAAACACCTGGCCCGCCGTCGTGACGGGCGTCACCGACACCGCGATCTCTTCAACGGGAACCACGGGCTCATCCGCTTGGGCCAGCTCAGTCTCCTCCGCCCCCAGCTCTGGTGCTGGGCTTCCGGGCTCAGGTGCCACCGCTTCCGGCTCTGCGGCATCTTCCACATCAACCAGCTCGGTTTGCGGAGCTTCGGGCGCCGCCGCCGCCAGATCGGCGTCAGCCGCGAAATCCTCCGGCTCCAGCGTATCAAGACCCGGAATGTCGGTCGCCAACACCGCCTCCATCTCGGCCGGAGCATCGGGCGTTTCTTCCGGCGGTGCCGGGGGCTGCGCCGCCACAGGCTCTGCCTCTGTTCCCGCTAGCGCAACATCGCCGATCACGGCAGCCTGCACCAGATTGTCCTGGGGCGGCAATTGCGTTGCCGCTTCTGCGGTGACCGCATCCGTCGCCCGCCGTTCATCCTTGCCATCCAGCAGGGCCAGCATGCCCAGCCCGATCTCGCGTTCGCCCAAGATCACGTCATTGGCGCCAAAGCCGCGCAGGTGGGCTTCTTCCTCGTCCGAATGAGCCCGCGCAATGATGCGGATTTCTGGGTTGAGCTTGCGCCCCGCTTCACACACGGAACCCGCCTCATACCCATTGGGGATCGCAATCAGCAGACACCGCGCGGCAGGCAGGTTGGCAAGCCGCAGCACATCCTCGCTCGCGGCATTGCCGACCACAACTTCCATGCCGGCCTGGCGGGCCGCAGCAACCGAGTGATCTGAATCCTCGATCACCACCAGCGGCGCCCCAGCGGCAAGCATGCCTTCGCTCACCACCCGGCCCACCCGTCCATAACCCACAAGCACCGTATGGCCGGTCAGCTGGGTGGGCTCGTACACATCGTCATCGGCGCCGGGAGCACCGCGGTCGATGGCCGGTGCATTGGGTGCGTCGGTGGTAAGGGGCCCGCTTGCTGCAGCAGGTGTCTCTCCGGGCTCGATCCGCACCACGCCATCGCGTTCCATCTGGTGGGCGCGGAACCGGGCAGCACGCGCCTCCACCATCGGCCGGGCCAGATCGGCCGCCCAGAACACCAGGGGATTAAGAATAATGGTGATCAGCGCACCGGCGAGGATAAGGTTCTGTCCTTCCGGCGGCAGGATAGCGAGTGATACGCCAAGGCTGGCCAGAATAAAGGAGAATTCACCGATCTGGGCCAAGGAAGCCGAAATCGTCAGCGCAGTTGCCACCGGACGCTTGAACAGCACGACAATGGCGAAGGCGGCCAGCGACTTGCCAATAATGATGATAAACACCGTGGCCAGCACCGGCAGGGGGTCGGTGAGGATAATGCTGGGATCAAACAGCATGCCCACGGATACAAAGAACAGCACGGCAAATGCATCGCGCAGGGGCAAGGTTTCCTGTGCGGCCCGGTGGCTGAGCTCGCTTTCCGACAGGATCATGCCGGCAAAGAACGCCCCCAGCGCCAGTGACACCCCGAACAGCACGGCCGACCCCAACGCCACGCCCAGCGCAATGGCGAGAACCGCCAGCCGGAACAATTCGCGGCTTCCTGAATGGGCCGTCAAATGCAGCGTCCAGGGAATGGCACGCCGGCCCACCACCAGCATGAAGCCCACGAAAGCCGCAAGCTTGATCAGGGTGAGCGCCAGCACGCCCCAGATGCCCACTTGGGTCCCCAAGATCCGCTCCACAAACGAAACAAAGGGATCGTGAACCAGCGTTTCCCCGGCACCCAGGCTAGCAAACGCAGGGATCAGAACCAGCGCCAGCACCATGGCCAAATCTTCCACGATCAGCCAGCCGACGGCGATCCGCCCCTTTTCAGTTTCGATCAGCCGCCGGTCCTGTAGCGCCTTGAGGAGGACCACGGTGGAGGCCACCGAAAGGGCAAGGCCGAAGATGATACCCGCACCTATGCTCCAGCCCATGAGAAGGGCCAGTCCCAACCCCAGCAGGGTGGCCAGCGCAATCTGGGCAATGGCTCCCGGAATTGCCAGCGAGCGCACGCTCATCAGATCCTTGAGCGAAAAATGCAGCCCTACGCCGAACATCAGGAGGATCACGCCGATCTCGGCCAGTTCGAGGCCGAGCGCCTGGTCGGCGACAAAGCCAGGCGTATAGGGGCCAACCAGCACACCCGCCACCAAATAGCCTACAAGCGGGGGCATCCTGAAGCGGTTGGCCACCATCCCCAGAATATATGCCAGCACCAGACCCGCGACGATCGTTGAGATCAGGGGTGTGTCGTGGTGCATTTTGCCTCCTGCAAGTGCGGGCTGATGTACGGGGGAAATCTCGACTACCAAGATGCGGTATGCCGAGATTACGTGCAAGCGTTGTGGTGGGCGAAAACGTCAGCAAAATGGCTGACTTGGCCCTCCGGCCAAGCCGCGCCGGCCGCTGCGGAAGTTCGCGGTGAACGAAAAGCCTCCTTCGGGGTTGTGGCTGGCTGGACAAGCAAGGAATCAAGTGGTGCGTTTTTCCGTCGGGTGCGAAATTGGCTATGAGATCAGGCAAAGCGCCACCCTGATCTTCAACATCCAGGCCATGCGCGGCGGCCGGCAACGGATACTGAGCGAACAGCTCACTATCAGCCCCCAGCTGACGGTGGACGAAAAGGAAGCCAGCGAAACCGGCAATCGCTATGTGCGCCTCACCGCGGGGGAAGGCGAAGTGCGACTGCGCTACACCGCCCAGATCGCGCTCGATCCGCTCCATCGGGCGCCCGCGATCTTGGGCGAGGTGCCGATCGCTACCCTGCCGCTCGAGACGCTTCCTTTTCTTAATCCTTCCCGCTATTGCCCTTGCGACCAGCTGGCCCGCTTCGCCAATCGGCAATTCGGCGCCATCGAGCCCGGCTTCGGGCGCGTCGTTGAAATCTGCAACTGGATAAACGGGGAAGTCGACTACCTCTTCGGCACCAGTGACACCACCACCACGGCCGCCGACACCTTTGCCCTGCGCGCCGGCGTCTGCCGCGATTTCGCCCATCTGGGCATCACCTTCTGCCGGGCCCTTGGCATCCCCGCGCGCTTTGTATCCTGCTACGCCTGGCAACTCGAACCGCAGGATTTCCACGCCGTCTTCGAAGCCTATCTCGGCGATCGCTGGTACCTGTTCGACGCCACCCGCCGCGCAAGCCTTGATGGCCTCGTGCGCATCGGTATTGGTCGCGACGCCGCCGACACCGCCTTCGCCACCATTTACGGCCCCATCATCTCCCATCCCATCAGTGTCTGGAGCGAAGCCATCGACGGGGACCGCACCGAGGAATGGACCACCGATGCCGTGAGCGTCACGCGGAGCTAAGGTTTTCGCCCGGGGGCGCTTTACGGCCTCCCATCTCCCCCACCGACGAACGCTTCCCGCGGACTTGATCCGGGGTTTCTAACCGCTTGCGTCGGACTGACTGAGCCCGGATCAAGAACCGGGGGGCCGACTGTGCATGTGAATGGCAAGGCAAGGCTCACTCCGCGAGACCCCAACTCACCCCATACCATCCTGCAAGGAGCGCACCTGCTCCACCACAACCTCCACATCCATGCCCAAATAATCATCCGAGCGCCCGATAAACGTCCCGGCGATGGGGATCGCTTGCCGTGGCTCGCGCGCCACCCCTACCCGGATCAAATCGCGCGTACCGATAATCCCATTGGTTGGGTCGAACTCAACCCAGCCGGCGCCCGGCAGATAGACTTGGCACCAGGCATGGGTCGCCCCGCCGCCTTTGTGCTGGCCGTCCCGCGCGGGGGAATAAAGATATCCCGTGACAAACCGTGCCGCTAAGCCCAGCGAGCGCACCGCCTCCATCATCAGCAGCGCAAAATCGCGGCACGTGCCCTGGCGGGTTTCTAGCGTCCGGAGCGGGCGCTGCGTGCCGGGCTCGATGCGGCGCGAATAGCGAAAGCTTTCCTTGATGCCATAGGTGATATTGGCCAGCAGATGGCCAGTATCGGTCTTGCCGCGTACATCAAGGAACCGCCGCGCCCATTGCTCGACCTCTGTATCCTCGGGGAATTGTCGGCGCAGAGTGGGCGCGAGATCAATGGCATCCACATCGCCATAGTCGAACGGAAAGCTCTTGGCCCGGCTCTCGATCTCGAAATTGGGCGCAAGGTCCGGCGTATGGTCCAGCACCATGCTGGCAACGATACGCAGTTCCTCGGCCCCTTCCGCGAACTCGGCGATGGCGATGCCGTTGCCGAATACGTCATGGATCCAGCGCATGGACGCCGGTCGCGGCGATATGGACAGCGAAAAGCTCTCCAGCGTTTGCTCCATGCTGTCGCGCGGGCGCAGGAGCATGCGGTGCTCGCCGAATTTCACGGGGCGTGCATAGCGGTAAATCGTCTCGTGGCGAACGGAAAGAAGGGTCAAGAAACAACCGTGATCTTGTCGGCAGCCCGCGTAATGCCGGTATAAAGCCAGCGCGCCCGCTCCTCGCGGAACACAAAGCTTTCGTCAAAAAGGTAAACGCTGTCCCATTGCGAGCCCTGTGCCTTATGGACGGTCAGGCAATAGCCAAAGGTAAATTCGTCGAACTGCCGCCGCTCGGGCCAGCCCATTGCATCTTCCTCGCCCGAAAAGAAAGCCTTGTGGGTGAGCACGCGTGTTTCCCCTTTGCCCTCTTCGGCGCCCAGCAGCAGCGAATATTTTCCGTTCGAACGCCGGGTAACGTCAGTCACGATCCAGATCTGCCCGTTCAAGAGCTTCTTGCGTGGATTGTTGCGCAGGCACACCATGCGGTCGCCCTCCACCGGCTCGTGGAAGGGCAAGCCTTTGAGCTCGCGCAGCCGGTCATTGTACTGCAGGCGCGTCTTGTTGCGCCCCACCAGCACCTGGTCGGCCTCGAGTACCGCATTGCGGTCCACCTGCTCCCGCCCGACAACAATCGATTCCCCGTAAGTGCCGCGCTCGAGATAACCCCCTTCGCGCACCTGCATGGACAAATGGATGATCGGATTATCCGCTGCCTGCCGGTGAATTTCGGTCAGCATCACGTCCGGCTCATCGGCCGTAAAAAACCCGGCTCCCTGCACCGGCGGCAGCTGAAACGGATCGCCCAGCACCAGCACCTTGACGCCAAAGGAAAGAAGATCCTTGCCCAATTGCTCGTCCACCATCGACACTTCGTCGATGACGATGAGGTCGGCATCGGCCGCCGGGGATTCATCATCCAGCACGAAGCGCGGCTCGCCGTCTTTTTCGCTCACCAGCGTATAGATCAGCGAGTGGATGGTCTGCGCCCCCTTGCAACCGCGCTTGCGCATCACCAACGCCGCCTTGCCGGTAAATGCAGCGTATTTCACCGAGCGCACATCCTGCGCCAGATGCACGGCCAGCGTCGACTTGCCCGTGCCCGCCCAGCCAAACAGGCGAAACACCTGCGGACCATTCTTGTCCTTGAGCCAGGCCGACACGGCCTTGAGCGCCGCATCCTGCTGGGGAGACCAGGCCGGCATCAGAGAATGGTCGTCCGCACGCTGCCCACACCCTCGATCCGGCCTTCGAGCACATCCCCGGCCACAACGGCGCCCACGCCCGAAGGCGTGCCGGTCATGATGAGATCCCCCGCCCGCAACTCGACAAAGCCGCTGAGATAGGAGATGGCCTCGGCCACGCTCCAGATCTGCTCGGAAAGATCGCCACGCTGGCGCTCCTCGCCATTGACGCTCAATGTAATAGCCCCCTTGTCGGGATGCCCGATCGCTTCAGCCGGCTCGATGGTACCAATCGGCGCCGAGTGGTCGAATGCCTTGGCCATTTCCCAAGGTCGACCGGCCTTTTTTGCCTGGGCCTGCAGATCGCGCCGCGTCATGTCGAGCCCCGCCGCATAGCCGTAAACGTGGGCCAGCACATCGGCGACGGCGATATCGCGCCCATTCCGGCCGATGGCCACAACCAGTTCGATCTCGTGGTGCAGATCCGCCGTTTGCGGCGGATACGGCACGGGCTCATCGCCCAACACCACCGCGTCCGCCGGCTTGCTGAAAAAGAACGGCGGATCGCGCTCGTCATTGCCCATTTCGCGGATATGCTCGAGATAGTTTCGGCCCACGCAATAAATGCGCCGCACGGGAAAGAGCCCACCCCCGGCAACCGGCACCGTCACCGGCGCGGGGGGCTCGAACACAAAATCAGCCACGCTTGAAATCCTCTGCATAGGGCCCGATCAAGTCCAGATCGATTGGGCTCAAGCGGTCCTGTGCCGTGAACGATTGGTGCCAATAAGGGTAAAGCAGCGGTGGCTGGCTCGCGGCGTCCAGTTGCGCACGTTCCTCCGCCGTCAGCTTGAGCTCAGCGGCCGCCAAATTGTCCCGGAACTGCTCGTCCGAGCGCCCGCCGATGATCACCGATGTCACGCCCGGCCGGCCCAGGAGCCACGCCAGTGCCACCTGCGCGCCCGATACGCCCCGCGCATCGGCGACGGAAACAATGACATCGATGATGTCATAAAGCTTTTCCCAATCATAAACCGGCGGCTCGCGGAACCCGCCCACATGCCGACCCGATTTCGGCCCGCCATCCCTGCGGTATTTGCCTGAAAGCAGTCCGCCCGCCAGCGGCGACCACACGAGGATGCCCAGCCCCTGGTCCTGCGTGATCGGGATCAGCTCATATTCGGCTTCGCGTGAATGAAGCGTATAATGGATCTGCTGGCTCACAAAGCGCTCGCCCTTGCGCTCTCCCGCCGCTGCCAGCGCCTTCATGATGTGCCAGCCCGAATAATTGGAACACCCGATATAGCGGACATGACCATGGCGCACGAGCGTATCGAGCGCTTCCATGGTTTCCTCGATCGGCGTCATGCCGTCCCATTCATGCACCTGGTAAAGGTCGATATGGTCTGTCTTGAGCCGGCGCAGGCTCGCCTTGCACTGCTCGATGATGTGATGGCGCGACAGCCCGATCTGGTTGGGCCCGTCCCCCATCTTGAAGCGCACCTTGGTCGCCACCAGCGTCCGTTCGCGCCGGCCATTTTCCGCCAGCGCCACGCCGATCATTTCCTCGGACACACCGGCATTATAGACATTGGCCGTGTCGAGCAGGTTGATCCCGGCATCAAGGCACATGTCGATCTGGCGCGTCGCATCATCCTGCGCCGTATTGCCGATCCGCTCCGAGCCGCCAAAGGTCATCGTGCCCATGGTCAGCGTCGAAACCTTCAGCCCCGAGCGGCCCAAATAACGATATTCCATCGGCATTCCTCCTTTGTTCTTACCCGCCTAGCGCTAAAGCGCATTGGGAGTCGGGTCAACGGGCACAACAAACTTCGCACCCAGCTATTCCCTTCGCGCATCCTTTAGCCGATTGCCCCCACTCTCGATGTGATCCCGGGTCAAGCCCGCGGTGACGCCGTGCCCGTGACCAGCCTTTCAGCCCCGGTGACGCAGACCCGAGTTCCTGCTAAACACGCCCGTCCCCGCAAAGGCCCTCCCGTGCGCACCCCGTCTGTCCCCCTGTCCGTCTCGCTCATCACCCTGGGCATGGTCTTCACCCAGACCGGTGCCTCCTTCGCCAAGGGTCTTTTCCCCATCGTTGGCGCCGCCGGCGCCACCACGTTGCGCCTGACGCTGGCCGCTCTTGTGCTGCTCCTTATCTTCCAGCCCTGGCGCCAAAAACTCGACCGTCGGCAATGGCGCGCGGTCCTCCTCTATGGCGCCACCATGGGCGCGATGAACCTCTTTTTCTACGCCGCCCTTGCCAGCATCCCCCTTGGCGTCGCCGTGGCCCTCGAATTCACCGGTCCCCTCGCTGTCGCCCTTGCCGGCTCCCGCAAGCCGCTGGACTTCTTCTGGATTGCCATGGCGGTCCTTGGCTTTGCCGCCCTCCTGCCGCTAGGCGAAGAGTCGCAAAGCTTCAGCATGGTCGGCGTGCTCCTCGCCTTGGCCGCCGGCGGTTGCTGGGCCGGCTACATCATTTTTGGCCAGCGCGCCGGCACTGGCGGCGGCCCGCATATTACCGCGCTCGGCGTCTCCATCGCCGCCCTGATCGCCCTGCCCTTCGGCATCGCCACGGCCGGCACGACGCTCTTGGATCCGTCCATCCTCCCCATCGCCCTGGCTGTCGCCCTCCTCTCCAGCGCCATCCCCTATGCGCTGGACATGGTCGCCCTGCCCCACATCCCTTCGCGCCTTTTCGGCATCCTGATGAGCGGCCAACCCGCGCTTGCCGCTCTCATGGGCCTGCTGGTGTTAGGCGAAAAGCTCCCTCTTTGGCAGATCGCCGGCATCGCCGCCATTATTGTGGCTTCGCTCGGCGCCACCGTCACCATCGCCCGGAACACACCGCCACCGGTGAGTTGATCGAGCCCCCCCACCTAACCTCCCATCGTGAAAGGGATGGATGCGCTGGTGTGTAGGGCAACCTTTCGCCAATGCCGCTGAACTGTCCCGCCCCTCCCCGGGGGAGGTAGGTAGGGGCTCTCTGGCACCAAAACTCCCACTTTTCCCTTCCGCCTCCGTCTGTTTCGGGCATAGTCGCTCGTCATCAACATGACGAGGGACCCCAATGCGCTACGCCATCCTCTGCTACAACGACGAAAACGCTGTCACCGCCTGGACCAAGGAAGAAGACGACGCCTGCATGGCGCGTCTGGAAAAGGTGCAGGACACCATGCGCGTGCAAGGCAAGCTCGGGCCCGTGGCGCGCCTCCTGCCCACCACATCAGCCACCACCCTGCGCAAGGGGTCGGGCGAGCCGCTGATCATCGATGGCCCTTTTGCCGAAACCAAGGAACAGTTCCTGGGCTTCTACATCGTTGATTGCGACAATCTCGAGGAAGCGATCCAGTTCGCCAAGGACCTCGCTGTCGCCAATCCGGGGCTCGGCTCCTATGAAATCCGGCCCGTCGGCTACTACAATCCCAACGAGGCCGATGGATGACCGACAACGCCTGGATCGCTGCTGCTCTTCAATCGGCACGGCCCCGGGCGCTGAGCGCATTGCTGCGCTATTTCCGCAATCTGGATGTTGCCGAAGAAGCCTTCCAGGAAGCAAGTCTTCGGGCCGTGCGCACCTGGCCCCTCAAGGGACCGCCGCGCGATCCTACGGCCTGGCTCATCTTTGTGGGCCGCAATTCGGGCGTCGACAGTTTGCGCAAGCAGAGCCGCAACGTCCCCCTGCCACCCGAAGAACAGCTGTCGGACACGGAGGACACTGAAACCTCGCTCGCCGAGCGGCTGGACGGCGAGCACTACCGCGACGACATCCTGCGCCTTCTTTTCACCTGCTGTCACCCGGACCTGCCGGCCAACGCCCAGATCGCCCTGGCACTGCGCATTGTTGCCGGGGTGCCGTTGATGCAGCTGGCCCGCGCCTTCCTGGTCAGCGAAGCGGCGATGGAACAAAGGCTCACGCGCGCCAAGCGCATCATTGCCGATGGGTCGGTGGCATTCGATCCGCCTGATGCTCCGACGCGGTTGGAGAGGCTCGGCAATGTTGCCGTCATGCTCTATCTCCTCTTCAACGAAGGCTATTCCCGCGGCCATTCCGACCCCGGCGCCGACCAGATGTGCGATGAAGCCATTCGCCTTTGCCGTCTCCTCCTGCGCCTTTTCCCGAGCGAACCCGAAATCATGGGGCTTTGTGCGCTGATGCTTTTGCAGCACGCCCGCAACCGCGCCCGCATCGACAATTCAGGCCAGTTGGTGCTGCTGGAAGATCAGGACCGTTCCCTGTGGGATGCCGCCATGATCGCCGAAGGCCGCGCGCTGGTTGAAAAAGCCCTGCGCCATCGCGAGCCCGGCATCTACCAGGTGCAGGCCGCCATCGCAGCCCAGCATGCGCGCGCCACAAGGGCCGCCGACACCGATTGGTGGAGCATCGAACGGCTCTACCAGACGCTGGAAACGCTTCAGCCCTCCCCCGTCATCACTCTTAACCGCGCCGTTGCCGTCGGCAAAACACGCGGACCCGCCGCTGCTTTGGCCCTGATCGGGCCCCTCGCGGACCGGCTCAACAATTATTTCTATTTCCATGGTGTGCGCGGCGGCTTGCTGACGCAATTGGGCGAACGCGAAAAAGCGCGCGAAGCTTTTTGCCGCGCCATGGCCCTGGCCGGCACCCCTGCCGAGGCGGCGCATATTCGCAGTCACATCGACCGGCTGGGCACGCCCACGCCACCGGCACCTCTTACGGCGTTGCAATAAATCAACCGGCCTGTCGAGCGCCCGTCTTGCGCTTCGTCATTGGGCCATGGATCAAACAAGGAGGACCAGGACGTGAACCAATTTCGCCCCAAAACCGGTGTGACCCCCTATCTCTATGTGGACGGTGCCCGCAAGGCCATCGACTTCTACAGGCAAGCCTTCGGCGCCACAGAGCGCGAGGCTTTGCCGGCCGAAGGCAGCGACCGGCTGATGCACGCCCAGATCGATGTCAACGGCACTCCCTTGTTTCTGTGCGACTTCTTTCCCGACTACGGCCACGCACCGGTCACCCCTCAAGGCTTCAACCTGCATATCCATGTCGAGGACGCCCAGATGTGGTGGGACCGCGCCATTGCGGCAGGCTGCACGATAACCTCCCCGCTCAAGACCGAATTCTGGGGTGACATCTATGGCCAGCTCAAGGATCCCTTCGGCATCACCTGGGCCATCGGGCAGTCGGTCAATCCGGAGGGCTAGGCCTTTTCTTGCCCCTGCTGAAGCATGTCAGTCGACGCCTCCCTTTCCGGGGGAAGGTCAGGGGGGGGGGTCAACTGGCCGGTAGGTGGCTCTCCCAGCCCCACAAACTCCTCCCTGAAGGGGAGGAGCGAGCCAGGGCTAAACCGCAACCCGCAACGCCCCCAATCCAAGCTCCTCTGGGCGCACCGGACGGCTAAACAGATAGCCTTGCCCCACCGGGCACCCCAATCCCTGCAGATAATCCCGCTGCTCCGTCGTCTCCACACCCTCGGCGATCACCGACAACCCCAACCGGTCCGCCATGGCGGCAATGGTTTCCACGATCGCTTGGCTGCCCGGATCGGGCAAGCTGCGCACAAAGCTCTGGTCCACCTTGATCTTGTCGGCGGGTAGCGTCGAAAGATAGCTCAGGGATGAATAACCCGTGCCGAAATCATCGATTGCGATCTTGCAGCCCATGGCGCGCAAGCGCTCCAGCGCCCCGATGATGGCGCCGTCATTGCCCACGTAAAGCCCTTCGGTAATCTCGATATCGAGCCGGTCAGCGGGAAAACCCGCTTCGCGCGTCGCCTCTTCCACCAGCGCAACCACATCGGCCAGCTTGAACTGCAGCGGCGAGAAATTGACCGAAAGCCGCCCGCTCCAGTTCCATGATGCCGCCTCTTGGCACGCCGTGCGTAGCACCCACTCACCAAGGGCAATAATAAGCCCGGTTTCTTCGGCCAGCGGGATAAAATCGGCCGGCGATATCAGACCGCGCTTGGGGTCCTGCCAGCGCACCAGCGCCTCCACACCCACCATCTCGCCGCTCTCCAGCGCGATCTGGGGCTGGTACAGCAGGAATAATTCTCCGTCGCGCAGCGCCCGCCGCATGGCAATATCGAGCGCCTGCTGGGCGCGCGTCTTTTCCCCCTGCGACGGGGTATAAACCGAAAAGCCTGCAGCCGAGGCGTTCCGCAGCGCAATCTCAGCCTGCTGCAAGAGATCCGACGCACCGCCCTGTGCCGTGCGCGAGGAGCTGACGCCAAACTGCACACTCAGCACCACGCTGTGCTCGTCGAGCTCATAAGGCGCTTCCAGCGCAGCGCCGAGCCGTCCTAGCTCTTCGGCCAACTCCCGCTCACCCAAGACAAAAGGCCAGCAAAAGGCAAAAAGATCGCTTCCCAGCCGTCCCACCGCTACGCCCAAATGCTTTTGGAGCCGCCCGTGCACCGCGCACAGCACGCTATCAGCCAAGTCATGCCCCAGCGTTGCGCTCACATTGCGCAACCGGTCCAGGCGCACCAAAATCGCCGTAGCTGCCGGTGCCTTGTCCATCTGCCCCTCGATGTGCCGCTCCAGCGCATAGCGCGACAACGCACCCGTGAGTGCGTCGTGACTCGCAAGATAGATTAGCTGCTCCGCTTGGCGCCGCTCCTCGGTGATGTCCTTGAAGGTGATGCACAGCACTTCGCGCTGCTCGGCCGAGCCATCGGGTCCCGCGAGCAGCGAGCGCGTCGCCACCACATCCAGGACTCGCGGGAGCGAACCGATCCGGCACAGGCATTGCTGCGCCCCGCTCACCCCCGGCCTCAGCCATTCACCTAGCTCGGCCGGCAAGACGGTGCCCAGCGCCTGCCCCACCAATACCCCCTCGCGGCACAGTATTGCTGCCGCCGCATCGCTAGCGGCAACAATGGTGCCCGCTTCATCCACCACCAGGATGCCGTTGAAATTGTCCGTCACCACCTGCGAAAGCATGTGCTGCATCAAGGCCCGCTGCGCCTTGACCCGCTGGTGCTCGCGGAAACGCGCCGCCCGCTCATCGAGGAACGCCACTATCACCAGCCCGAACAGCCCAGCATGAACAGGCGCGGTTGAAAAACTGATTGCCGATTGGCTCAAAAGGAGCCAGGCAACGGCCTCCACCACCAGCGCCACCAAGAGAGCCGAAACAGCCTGCCGACGCGGCGACCATCGGCCGCCCTGCCCGATGCACACCAAGCCCAGCAGCGCCAGCAATCCAAGCGCCGGCCCCATGCCGAAGGACTGGAGCGAGCGACCCGCCTTCACCGTTTCAGCGGCGGCAATCTGCGCCATGGGGCCCGAAACAATGCCAAAGCGGGGCACGGGAAAAAAGTCCCGCAGCTCGATGGCCGTCGCTCCGATTACCACCTGCCGGTCAACGATCCGCCCCGGATTGATCTTGCCTTCGAGCAGATCGATGGCCGAGATCCGGTCGACGCGGTTGAGGTCGATGCCGAAGTCGATCTCGATGGTTTGGGGCTGTGCGCCCTCTGGCCGCCCCAGCGCTAGGGCAATGGATGGAATAGTGCCTCCATTGCGCGTAAGCACTGCCGGCACCTTGCGCAGCAGGCCATCACGCTCGGTCTCGACGTTCACCAGAACGGCCGAGGCATATTGCGCGAAGCGCGCCAGCGGATAGCTCAGGATGATCTGATTGCCCGAGAGCTGCCGGAATGCGGCTAGGAAAGCATAGCCGCCGGCCCGCTCCAGCGCTGCTTCAAACAGGGCATCCTCCCCTTCGCTCGAAGCAGCGCTGAAATCGACGTCGAACACCACTTCGCTCGCGCCGGCATCCATGAGCTTGTCGAGGATCGCGGCATGCACGCTGCGCGGCCAAGGCCACACCCCGACGCCCGCAAGGCTGTGTCCATCGATCTCCACCAGCACGATTTCGCCGCTGGGCGCACGGTCGGTTGCCCGGAAGCGCAGACCGGACAAGGCATGATCAGCCGGAAGGAAAACGCCCAGCCAGCTGGCAAGGAGAATCGCCAACAGGAGCCCGAAGACCGACCCCGCCCTGAGCGCCAAGCGCACTTAGGCCGCCAACTCAGGCGCGGGAACGCAAGGCTCAGTTTTTATCGTCCTTATCGTCCTTATCGTCATCACCGTCACGGCCGTCGTCTTCATCATCATTGCCGTTTCCACCGCCGTTTCCGTTCCCGACGCCGCCGTTTCCGTTCCCGCCGCCGTTGCCGTTCCCGACGCCGTTGCCGTTGCCGCCGCCGTTTCCGTTGCCACCGCCGTTGCCGTTCCCACCGCCATTGCCGTTCCCGACGCCATTGCCGTTCCCACCGCCGTTTCCATTCCCGCCGCCGTCCCCGTTCCCGTTCCCGCCGCCGTTTCCGTTCCCCCCGCCGTTTCCGTTCCCGCCGCCGTTGCCGTTCCCACCGCCGTTGCCGTTCCCACCGCCGTTGCCGTTCCCACCGCCGTTGCCGTTCCCGCCGCCGCTCCCGTTGCCGCCGCCGTTCCCATTCCAGCCGCTATCGTCGTCATCGTCATCGCTGGTCAGGGAACCGGACCCAGCATCATCCGAAGCGACCCCCGGCACGCCTGATGGCGCAGGGTTCGCCGGTGTTCCCCCCCGAGAGGACGGCGGAGGCGCCGGCTGCTGCGCCGCCGGTGCGGGTGGCTGGGGCGCATTCGGGGGTGCCGGGACGATCAATTCGGCAGTGATCGGCTCCTCGCCTGACGATACCTGCTGGCCCGCCTCCACATTGACGCTGGTACCAAAGTTCTCGTCCTCGACCACAACAGTGCCGCGAGCCACGGTCACTGTGGAAGCACCGGCTCTTGATGCAACGGTGAACGCGGTGCCTTTCACCACAGCTGCCAGAAACGGCGTCTGCACCGCAAAATGCTTCACATTGCGCGCTTCGGCATCGACGCCCACCGTGCCTTCGTGGTTGTAAACCGTGGTGAAGCCGGAGCGATCCTCGATCTGCGCCGTGGTATCAGGACCAAGCTCGATGGTCTCAGCTCCCCGCATTAAGGTGATCCGCCCTCCCGGCGCGCTCTTGATCACGCGATCGTCGGACACCACGCTGCCGCGCTTCAGCTGCACCCAGGCGCCGTTTTCCAGCGCAAACACTCCGCCCCGCAGTCGCACGGCGGTCCAATCATCCGCCAAGGCGGACGGCAGGCTGAACCCCAAGGCCAGTGCAACAGCAAATCCCGATATGATCTTTTTTGGCACTTCTGCCACTCCCCCAGCTCAATTCTTGATGCCAGCCGGGACTATGAGTGCGTCAGGCTACCGAATGCTTAAGGTTTAAACACCTGTCGCGCCTTGTAAAAAGCTGGGTTTAGAACCGCTTAACAAGACCGCTCAAAACCCGATGACTGATGGCTTCGCCGCTCAGGTCGATATTTGCTCGGTAATCGGCGCGCACCAGCCAGTCACTGCCGACATCGGCCTCAACGCCAAGGCCTAGCGTGGCGAACGCGTCCCGGTCGAAATCATAGCCAAGGCCCATACTGCCGAATACGGCAAAGCTGTCCGCCACAGGCAAGCCCAGGCGAAAAGCCGCTTCAATGGCTCCGCCGCCATGCACATTGGCTGACAGCATGGCTTCTGCGCCCAGGAGGAGATCGGCCGCAGGCACGGTATTGCCCACCACTATGCCGGCCTCGAGGCCATCTTCGATGGCGGCTCCAGAACCCCAACCCGCCAGCACACCGGCGTAGAAGCCACCGGCATCAAGGCTGCTGGCGCCTTCCGGCAGGGGTGGCATATCGGGTAGGACAGGCATGGGACCAGCCAAGGCCGCGCCAGTGCAGCAAAACGGCAGAACGGCGAGGGCGAAAGCAAATGCGCGCATGGAAGAACTCATTGGTCAGTCGCGCCAGTGTCTGCCATCATGGTTAATGAAGCCTGAAATTCTGGCTCTAAGGGGTGCCGGAGAGCGCTAAGAGCCGATTTGCCGAGCATATTCCCCAACAAGGCTCTCGTCGCGCTGACCACGCGGGGCAGCAAACACCTCGTCACGAACAATGCGCGCGGGCCGCCCCCCGAGCACAAGGACGCGGTCTGCAAGCCGCGCAGCATCAAGGGGATCATGCGTCACCAGCAGCACACTGGCCTCCGAACTGGCAAAAACCTCGCACAGCACCTGGTGCATCTCATCGGCCAAGGCGCGATCCAGCGACACAAAAGGCTCATCGAGCAGCAGCAGGCGTCCGCCGGGCGCCAGCGCCCGAGCAAGAGCCAAGCGCCGCTGCATGCCGCCAGACAATTGCCTGGGGTAAAGCTCGGCCGCACCGAGAAGACCCACCTGCTCCAGCAGCCGCTGTGTTTCGGCCCCATCCAGACCGGGCGCGGCCAGCCGGAGATTGCCCGCAGCTGTCAGCCACGGCAGTAGACGCGCATCCTGAAACACAAAGCCCGGCGGCGGCGCCTCTTCTGCCGGGCGTCCATCAATGGTGATGGCGCCGGAAAACTCCCGATCAATCCCCGCAACCAGCCGCAGAAGCGTTGATTTGCCCACCCCCGATGCGCCCAGTATGGCCACCACGCTTCCCGGCGCCACATCGAGCCGCAGTTCGCTAAAAAGCGGCGCGGCACTCCCGGTAAAGCGCTTTTCCCCAATATGGAGGCTTAAGCCGGGTCCGCGCGCCATCGCAGCACCCTCCGCTCCACCGGGCGCAACACGCCATGCTCCAGCGCCAGCACCACTGCGATAAACGCCGCCGTATAGGCTAATATTCCCGCAATATCGAACAACTGGAACAGAACGCCGACCCGATAGCCCATCCCGCCATCGCTCCCCAGCACCTCGAAAACAAGGACGATCTTCCAGATCAGCGAAAGGCCGGTGCGCGCCGCCGCCAGCACGAAAGCCAGCAATTGCGGGAGGTAAACGAGCCGCAGCTTGCGCCAGAAGGGAAGGCGCAGCGCCCGCGCCAGTTCCTCGTATTCGGGCAGAAAGCTGCGCACGCCCTCGCGGATCGTGGTCGCCACCAGCGGCATCTTGTTGATCACCACGGCCAGCACCAGTGCCGTTTCGGTCAGCCCCAGCCAGATATAAAGCACAATGGCGACGACAATCGCCGGCAGGTTGAGCCCCACCAGCAGCCAGCCGGAAAACAGACGATCCAGCCAGCGCACCCGCCCCAGCACTATGCCAAGTGCTGTTCCCAGCGCCATGGCGAGGACAAACCCGGCGCCAGCGCGGGCCAGCGTTTTTCCTAGATCGGGTAGCAGGCGGCCGGTGGTCGCCAGCGTCCATGTCGTCTGGGCAACATCGACGGGCGAGGGAAACAGCCGATGGGCAAAGACCATCGCCAGGATCTGCCACACAAGCAAGAGGAGCGGGAGCGAGAAAATCTCAAGCAGGCGCTCCGCCCATCTTGGCTGTTCGGCGCTCGACCTTATTTGCGATATCCCGCCCAGAATGTGCCCGGCTCCAGCGCAGTCTGTTCACCGACGACATCGGCGCCGCCATAGCGGGCAAGCAGCGCAAAGGCCTCTTGTGCCGGCTTGATGTCCTGGGGATCATAATGGCGCACGATCCCCGCGCGATAATCATCGCGCAACTGCCCGAACAGCGCCGGGTCATCGGCAGCGCCCATCACATCCCGCAGTCCGTCCCAAACGGCGTCATCCTCAAGCAGAACCGCCTTGGCCTCAAACGAAGCATCGAGGAAACGCGTCAAAGCCTCGGTCTCGGTCTCGGCCGTTGTTTCCGTGAAGGTCCAGCCCAGCAGCGGCGGCTGCTCTGAAACGCCAAGCTCGCGCAACATTTCGGCAGCGGGCAGAACTTCGTTCATTCCGGCCGCCTTGAGGCGGGCATTCCATTGCCAGAAATTAAGCCCCGCATCGGCCTGGCCTGCACCGAGCAATTCATTAACCAGCGGCGGCGCCCCGAACCGGGCACTGGCCTCGTCGGCGAGCACACCGCCCGTGACGCTGTTGTAATAAGCCTGCAGGATCACCCAGTTCTTGTCGACCGGCCCACCCGCTACGGCAATGTTCCTGCCCTTGAGATCGGCGACCGTCTCGATCGCACTATCGGCAGGCACGACCAGCCCGCCCACGGCAAGCGAATGGGGCACCATGGCAACCATGTTGCCCTCGCCGCGCTGGATCGACACCCAGACGAAATCGGAAAGGATCACGTCCACGGCACCCGCCTGCAGCGCGATCTGCCCGGCCCGGCTGTCCGCCAGAGGCCGGATCTCGAGATCCAGCCCGTGCTTCTCATCCAGCCCCAGCGCCTCGATGGTGCGGATTTCCCATTGCACCGTGCCGCTTTCCTGCACGCCCACAACCAGGGTCGGGACCGCCGCCTCCTGCGCCAGGGCCATCGAGCCGGCTAAAGCCAGAGCTAAAACCGGCAGGGCACCGAAACGCAGCACGCCTGATTTCCCCATCACGCTCAAGCGCCCGTCACACGCCAGATCACATCGCCCACATCGTCGGCCATCAGAACGGCGCCGTCAGCCGCCAGCGCCACGCCCACCGGGCGGCCATAGGAGAACTTCTCGTCGGGCGACAGGAAGCCTGTGAGGATCTCGCGTGGCATTCCCGTCGGCTTGCCGTTCTCGAAGGGAACAAAGGTCAGCTTGTAGCCACTGAGCTTGGAGCGGTTCCATGACCCGTGCTGGCCAATGGCCATGCCGGCGGGGAAGCCGGGCAGCGTGCCTTGCGGCAGCCAGCACAGCCCCAAAGATGCCGTGTGCCCTCCCAGCGCAAAGTCCGGCGCAAGGGCGGACGCCACCTTGGCTGCGTCCTGTGGCACGCGATCGTCCACCGTCCGGCCCCAATAGCTATAGGGCCAGCCATAAAAGCCGCCATCGCGCACCGAGGTCAGGTAATCGGGCGGCGTTTCATCGCCCAGGCCATCACGCTCATTGACCACGGTGTAAAGCGTGTCGGTCGATGGCTCCCAGGCCATCCCCACGGGATTGCGCAGCCCACCGGCAAAGATCCGCGACTGGCCGCTCGCCAAATCCAGCTCGTGGATGCAGGCGCGGTTTTCTTCCACCGCCATACCGGCTTCAGCAATATTGCTGAGCGAACCGACGGCCACATAGAGCTTGGTGCCGTCCTTGCTGGCGATGAGATTGCGCGTCCAGTGCCCGCCCGGGATCAGGTCCATGATCTTGCGTCCGGGCGTGGTGATGCGCGTTGCACCGGGCTGATAGGGATAGGCGAGCACGGCATCGCTTGCGCCCACATAAAGCGTGTCGCCAATAAGCACCATGCCATAGGGCTGGCGCACATTTTCGATAAAGGTATGCCTGGTTTCGGCAACCCCATCGCCGTCCGCATCGCGCAAGAGGGTGATGCGGTTGGGGCTGTCGCCCGAGGCGCGCGCCCGCTTCATGGTGCTCGACATGGCGTGGTCGAACAGGGTCTTGGGATTACCCGATTCACCCATGGACTCGGCCACCAGCACGTCGCCATTGGGCAGCACCAGCATGTTGCGCGGATGATCGAGCTTTGCGGCAAAGGCATTGACCTTGAGGCCTGGGGCCGGCACGGGCGTGCGCCCACCTTCCCAGCCCTTGGCCGTGGGCATCTTGAGCGTGGGGATCGCGCCTTGCGGCTTGGGCTCGGGAATGGCCGGTGTGGTGCCATAAACCGGAGACCGAGAACCGTCGCCCCGGTGCCGGACGGCAACGGCAACGGCCCCCACAGCGGCAACAACACGGGCGAAAATGGAAGTCTCGGTCATGAAAGCCTCTTGATTGGCAAGCCTGCGCGATCTTTTGGCACTAGCCGGGCCCTTTGACCAGCCTTCCAAAGGGGAAAACAGGGCCTAAACACAGCATCCGTTCCCTATTGTAGAGCATGGGTCGCCAATGCTCACGCAACCAAGAACCCGATGTTCCGTTACTGGGCTTGCGGGGGCTTTCTCCAAAAGGGAAAACCGCAAATGAAATCCGTATCTCTTCTCGCTTTAAGCGCTGCCATGCTCTTTTGTACGGCAGGCATTTCACTCGCCCAAGTTGGGTCGGCAGGCGCGGGCATGGGGGTCAATGGCTCCGCCTCCGGCTCCAGCGATGGTGCTTCAGCGGGCGTAGATGCCGGCGCCGATGCGGGCGTATCGATCGGCATCGATGATGACACCAACAATGATGACAGCGATGACGACGCCGGCACAGGCGGCACAGCTGGTGGCGGTACTTCCGGTGGCACCACCGGCGGCATCGATCTGGACAGCAATGGAGACGGCGTCGTTTCGGAAGAGGAACAGGCAGCCGCAGGCGAAGATGGTGACAATGCTTCTCCCTCCGGACTGGACGATTGCGCTGCGGTGGACTTGTCGGGCGCGGGCATGATGGGCGGGAGCGACATCACCGCCATCGGGGCGGCAACCAGCATCACTGTCGTCGGTCTGACCGGTTGCGAGGGAGGAGCGAAACTTAACAGCGAGATCGAAAGCGCCTTGTTCGGCAACGAGGAAATCGCTGCCCAGCTTGCCCGGGAAGGCGTTGGCGGAGGCGAAGTGCTCGGCGTTTCGGCATCCGAAGGCGCCATCACCGTTTATGTCGCAGAGGGCGACAGCGAAACTGGTGACGATGAAAGCTCCGTCTCCACGGACGGGTCCGCGACCGGCACCAGCCAGTGAGAGCGTAAAGCAAAGAACCCGGGCATTGCGCCCGGGCTCTTGATCTTGAGGCAAATGTGGAGGGCTCGCCCTGGACTTGAACCAAGGGTTTGGGGATTTGCAATCCCCTGCGTGTCCCTCCGCCACGAGGCCATGGCGATATTGGTACGGCTCAGGCTCATCCCCGTCAATGCCAGGCAGCAACGTGGATAAACCTTTCCTTATACCCGCCTAGCCCTTGATGCCGGCCGACAGCATGATGGCCTGCGTCACGCGACGCTGGAAGATCAGGTACAGCACCGCCACAAGCAAGGCCGCCAGGATCGCACCGGCCAGTTCGCGGGCATACTGGACGCCGAACGCGTCGTTCACCTGCGTGATGCCCACCGCCACGTTCATCATTTCGGGCTTGCTGACAGCCAGGAACGGCCAGAGGAAATTGTTCCACGCCCCGATAAAGGTAACGATCGCCAGCGCCGTGGTGATGCCCCAGTTCATGGGCAAGTAGATGCGGCTGAAGATGCGCCATTCGCTGGCCGAATCCATCTTGGCCGCTTCCCGGAACTCCTTGGGCACGGAGTCAAAGAAGTTCTTGTAGACAATGATCACCACCGGGTGGATCAGCTGCGGAAAGATCACCCCGAGCCAATTGTTGATCAGCCCGAACTGCGCCATCAGGATGAAGTGGTTGACGATCAGGGCGGCGATCGGAACCATGAAGCTGGCAAGGATCGTGTAGTAGATGAGCTTGCGGCCCGGAAACCTCAGCTGGGATAGCGCATAGGCCGTTGCAGCGCTGATCGCCAGGGTCAACACCGTGACCGCCACTGAAGTCACCAGCGAATTGAGGTACCACCGCCCGATCTGGGTGTTCACCAGCACATGCCAATAGGCGTCAAACGTCCATGTGCGCGGCAGGAAATCCAGTGATTTGCCGACCACCTGTGATTCCGGCTTGAGCGTGGTTACCAGTGCCCAATAGATCGGAAACGCCCAAAGAACGGCGAACAGCACCGTCACCAGCGTCAACACCAGCGCGCCGACATCGAATGCCCGCGACCTTGGACGTCGTCCGCTTTGCGCCGACGCGATCGAAGGAGCCTGTTGCTGTGCGACGCTCATTTTTCACCTCGGGTCCGCAGCAGCTGGAACTGCACAACGGAAAACACAATCACGATCACAAACAGCGCCACGGCGATGGCGGCGGCATAGCCACCCTGATTGCGCTGGAAAGCCATGGTATAAATATACTGCACCATCACCATGGACGGATCGGGCCGCCCGCCCTGCACGAACAGATAGACCTGATCGAAAATCTTGAGCTGCAATATCAGCTGGATCGTCAGCACCAGCGCTGTCACCGGCCAGATCAGCGGCCACGTAATCTTGCGGAAAATGGTCCAGCGGCTGGCGTTGTCGAGCGCGGCCGCCTCATAGATATCGTTCGAAATCGAGCGCAGCCCTGCAAGGAACAGCAGGATATTGAACCCGCATGTCCACCAGATGGTCACCAGCGCCACTGCCGGCATGAACATCCACTGGGTACGGAACACGTTGATCCGTTGGCCCGTAATAGCGCTGATCGGATACTGCAGGATGCCGAACTGCACATTGAACAGCCAGTTCCAGATCCGGTACACCACCGAAACCGGCAGGATGTAGGGCAGAAAGAACATCGCCAGGATCAGGCTCTGCTGCCAGCCCTTGAGGCGCGACACCATCATGGCTATGGCCAGCCCAATCAGCGTATTGGGAACAACGGTCAGGACAACGAAATAGGCCGTGTTGTTGAACGCGGTCCAGAACCGGCGGTCATCAAACATCTTGATGTAGTTTTCAAAGCCCACCCATTCGCCGGCCCCGATCAGGGGCGCATCGGTGAAGCTGAGCTGCACCATCTGGATGGTTGGCCAAACAAACAGCACGCCATAGGTCAGCAAAAACGGCAGGACGAGAAGGAAAGCGATCGCCCATTCGCGGCGTTGGTTCCTGATCATGGTGCTTTGGCCCCTGGAAGATGATCCGGCGGCTCGCAAGCCGCCGGACAGAAACGGTGGTTACTCGGCCTGGTCCTGCAAATCGGCCTTCATTTCTTCGATGGCTTCCTGCGGTTCCATTTCGCCGTTCATGGCGGGGCTGATGTAGTTGGCAACGGCGTCATAAACGGGCGAAGCCACACCAGCCAGGGTCGAGCGCGGATCGAACACGGCCGTGTCAGCCAGGATCGAATAGGTCGCGTTTGGCTGCATGGTCTTGAACTCTTCGCTATCGCGGGTCGCGTTGAAGGCCGGGATGTGGCCTGCCTCGGCCCAGGAGAGCGAATTCTCGTTCATCCAGGAGATGACTTCGAGCACGGCTGCCTTTTTTTCGGGCGTCATTTCCTTGCCGACATTGTTCGGGATGGCAAAGCCATGCGAATCGGCCCAGGTCGCGGGATGGTCAAAGAAGTTCGGCAGGGCAATGGCGCCCCATTCAAAGCCGAGCTCACCCTTGGCAGCAAGGTCGGTCATGGTGGGCACTTCCCACACGCCGTTGATGTGCAGAGCCGCGTCGCCATTGGTGAACAGGGCCACCGAGCCTTCATATTCGGTCAATTCGGGCGCATAGCCGCCTTCAACCCAGCTAGCCATGGTTTCAACGGCAGCAACGGCCTTTGGAATGCTCTCTTCGGGGAAGAAAGTGCCGTCTTCACCCAGGAACACGCCGTCCTGCTGGCCAAACAGCGAATAGAACACGCGCCATGGCGTGCCATCGCCCGAGGTCTGCAGCGATACGGAATATTGCGAGCCGCCTTTGAGCTTTTCGAGCGCTGCCAGGAAATTGTCGGCGCCATCAAGCCCGATCGGCTTGCCGTCTTCGCCGAGGAGGCCAGCTTCAGCCAGCTTGTCCTTGTTGTAGTAAAGGATGATGGAGTGGATATCAAACGGTACGGCATACTGCGCGCCCTCGATCTGGCCGGCTTCCCAGTTTGCGGCGGGGAAAGCGTCTGGACCAAGGCCGACGCTGGCAAGATCTTCGGCACTGATTTCGGCCAGGGCGCCCGATTCCACCCCCAGCGGCACGCGCGACAGGTGATAGGTCATCACGTCGGGGCCTTCGCCAATGGCGGCAGAGGTCTGCACCTTGGTGTAGAAAGGCGTACCCCACTCCAGCGTGGTCGGCTGGATGGTGATCTCGCCGGCATGTTCCTCGTTGAACCGCTCGATCAGCGCCTTCATGCGCACGCCGTCACCGCCGCTCAGGAAGTCCCACCATACGACGGTTTCCTGCGCCTGCGCGGCGCTCACCGACAGCAGGGCCGTCGACAGCATTGCGATCTTCAATAGATTCTTCACGTTAAACCTCCCTTGGGTTTCAACCCAGCGCCATAACCTTGGGCATTGCGACCCGCCGGCGAAACGAGCCGCGCCTGTGTTCAGATCATCGCCGAAACGATGCTGAATTCTTTTTGCCCGAACCCTGCGCCACCAAGGGCGCCCGGCTCGCGTAAATCCTCCGCGCCTCCTCTAGGCCGCGGCGTGAAAAGCCTTACCGCTTTCATCAAACAGAATGGCGGCATTGCCATCGAGAACAACACGGACAGTGTCGCCTGCATTGACCTGGCTGATGCCCTTGTCTTCGGCAACGATAGGGGTGCTATCGGCGAGCCGCGCGTAAACCAGCGTACGCTCGCCCAGCCGCTCAACCACGTCCACTGTGACTTCGACGCCACCCTCGCCTTGGGAAACACGAGCCGATTCCGCCCGGATGCCCAGCGTATACTGGCCCTTTGGCAGCCCGCTCACCGGAATGGCGGTCTGGAGGCTATTCTGCCCGCCAAAGGCGACGCTCGCGCGCCCTTCGGCATCGCTGACCGCGCTCACGGGCAGGAAATTCATTGCAGGCGAGCCTACAAAGCTAGCCACGAACCGCGTTGCGGGCCGGGAATAAACCTCCATCGGCGTGCCGATCTGTTCAATCCCGCGATTGTTCATCACCACGATCCGCGTGGCCAGCGTCATGGCCTCGGTCTGGTCGTGGGTCACAAAGATCATCGTGGCCTTGATGCGGTTATGCAGTTGCGCCAATTCGAGCCGCGTACGTACGCGCAGCCCCGCATCGAGGTTGGACAAGGGTTCATCAAGCAGGAACGCCTTGGGGTCGCGCACAATGGCACGCCCGATGGCGACGCGCTGCCGCTGCCCGCCCGAGAGCTGCGCCGGCTTGCGGTCCAGTAGCTGGGTGATCTCCAGCATGCGCGCGGCATCGTCCACGCGCCTTGTGATCTCGTCCCGGGGCGTGCCGACATTCTGCAGGCCAAAGCTCATGTTGTCGCGCACGCTCATATGCGGATAGAGCGCATAGTTCTGGAACACCATGGCGACGCCACGCTCATTGGGCGGCAGCTGGTCGACCCGGTCGCCCCCAATGTAAATCTCGCCGTCATTGACCTGTTCGAGGCCCGCGATCATGCGCAGCAGGGTCGACTTGCCGCAGCCCGAAGGCCCCAGGAACACGATGAACTCGCCGGATTTGATGTGCATGGACACCTTTTCCAGGATGCTCACCGCCCCAAAGGACTTGCTGACCTCTTTGAGGACAATATCGGACATAGTCTCTCCTCTGCGGGCGCAAAGCCCAGTTTGCGGGACGGTGGCAGCTCTTCCGGCCGCTCACCAACAATTATCATACTAATCAGCCGGAGGGCTTGCTCGTCAATCCCATCAGCAGTGATTAAAGCGCTCCAACCGAGGTATTTTCCCCAAGGGCATACAAGCGCCTCGCCCTCCCGTTCACCGATCGACCGGCATTTCCACGGCAGTGCGGATCACGGCATCGAGCAGCGCTGCGGCAAGCGGATCGGCCCCCGGCGCTTCGCGGGTCAGCCGGAACGTGGTGGCAACGACGCCACCCCGGCCCACGCGCTTTTCCCCGATAATGGCTGCAGCCTTGTGCACCCAACCCACCACGATGCCGCCATGCACATTGTTTCCGAACTCCCATGGCCGGAAACCCAGCAGCAGATGATGCGGCACCACGCCTGAGAAGGACAGATCAAGGATTGGCGCGCCGGGGATATCGGCAAACGGCCCCTCGCGCCGCACCCAGGAAAAGCCGGCGATCCAGTCGCCGCGCCAGATCGTCCCATCTCGCTCGACGAGGCTGATACCCGGCAAATGCTGGTCGGTTGCAGGCCGGAACTGCTTGCCGTCCGCTACGATGCTGCGATGCGGCAGCTCGCCCAGGGGCATGTCGGTGCGCAGATTGCCATTGGTCTGGACACTGCAATCGGCCAGGACAACAAAGCGCGCCCCCGCGTTGATAGCCTCCACATCATCGCCATCCAGCGCATGCACCAGATGCACATCGGCCTCGTCGGCACCCACTACGCGATAGCCCAGGGCTTGCGCATAGGCAGCCAGATCGCTGTCGGCCGCGGCAAGGCTGGGCAAGGCAGTTTTGTCCCGTGGGGCAAACAGCGACACGTCCAGGCTATTGCGCGCCAGCTCCTGCCCACCCGCTACAAGGACGAACTCGAGATGCGCGACGCGATTAGCCGTTGTTTGCGGCATGGCGAGGTTGAGGACGCTCACATAGGTGGCGAGCGATCCCGTGGCTGGAATGGCAGCCGACCCCTCGGCATCCCCGCTCCAGCGCAGCTCGGCACCATCGGGCACGCTTGCGCCACCCGTTGCGATGCTGACCTCGATCGGCAACTTGGCGCCGCCATAGACCGAAAAGCGCTCGGGCCGCGGCACGACCACCAGGTCCGTGTTGATCTGGGCAAACACATCGTGGAACACGCGCGGATTGCGCTCGATATCGAGCAGGCCATTGGCCTCCCAATGCACGTCCGTCAGTTCGGTGATCACATAGCCCATGATCGAGGCGTGCTGGCGCATGGTTTCGATCTGGTAGCGCAGATTGCGGAACTGGTACCATTGCGCGGCTTCCACAAAGGCATCGAACGAGCCAAAGGTGCGGTAGAGATCAAGCGCTGCAAAACGCTCTTCCACCCCATGCGGCAGGGCAACGCCATCACCCCAAAGCGCACCGGTTTCAAACCAGTCCGGCTCGCTGCCATCGGCGCCGCGCAGCTTGGATGGGTCGGGCAAACCCCAAACGCCGAACTCCGAAACAATCAGCGGCTCATCGCCTCGGCGCTCGGCATCACCCAGCGACGAGAACGTCCAGTCGGCACCCGCAGCAAATTGCGCCGTGAGGTCGTCCCATTCCTGCCGCCGCTCGGGCACCGAGCGATAGTAGTGGAAGTCGTTAAGATCGGTTTTGACGTGGAAATTGGGGAAGCAGGCTGAATTGTCGACCACAAGGCGTGTCGGGTCCTCGGCCTTGAGCCAGTCGTAAGTGTCCTTGAGCCACTGCCGATGCTCGGCATTCTCCACCAGCCGCGTGCCCCAGTCCTCGTTGATGATGGTCCAGGCGATAATGGAGGGATGATTGCGGTCGCGACGGAGAATGCCCGTCATTGTATCGCGCAGGCGCTGTGCGGACTTGGTGGTGAAGCTCGCAACATTGGGGATTTCGGTCCAGACCAGGAGCCCGAAGCGGTCGGCCACTTCATAATAGCGCGCGTCCGGCACCTTGATGTGGCAGCGCAGGAGGTTCAGCCCCAGATGCTTGGCCTTGCGCGCCTGGTCCTCCAGGAACTCGAGCGAGGGCGTCGTGTAGATACCATCAGGATAATAATCCTGGTCCAGCGCTCCCCGGAGATAGATGGGCTTGCCATTGAGAAGGATTTGCCCATTGCGCGTTTCCACGGTGCGGAAGCCGAAGCTCTCGATGTGAGGCTCCGCGCCGTCACCCAGATCGATGCTAAGAGCATAAAGATTGGGCTCTTCAGGCGACCAAAGCTTCGCATCGGCAACTGGGAGGCTTGCGGAAACCTGCTCCGCTGCTGTCACCGTGCCGCGGACCACTTCGGCCCCGCCGGCATCACGTACAACGATTTTGGCTTCGCGCCCCAGCGCCGCCGGGGAAAACCGCAGATCAAGTCCAAGCACGCCGTCCATGCCGGCTTGGATCACCACGGCCTCGAGGCGACGCGGATCGCGCATCTCGAGCCCCACCGACTGCCAGAGGCCACCGATGCTGCCATACCAGCTCATCTTGCCGTGCGGCACTTCGCTGAATGGATAATCGGGATAGAGGCGATGATCCGCCGACGGCATCACCACCCGCACTTCAAGCTCATTGTCAGCCCGAAGAAGCGAGGACGGAACGACGAATTCGAAGGGCAGGTAGGCGCCCTCATGGCTCCCCAGCTTTTCCCCGTTCAGCCAAACATCGCAATAATAGGAAACGGCGCCGAACCGGAGCACCAGTTCGCCCTCGCCCCAGCCTTCGGGCACACTGAACGAGCGTTGATAAACAGCACTGCCGAAGCTGTCCACCAGGTCGGAAAATTCGGCCTGCCATGGGGACGGAACATGCGCCTCGCGCCAGGCTCCATCCTCGTGCCGGAAGCGCCAAATGCCGTCCAGCGACATGCTGCGGCGCCCTGCCATCGTCTCCCCCTGGGCTGCCGCCGTGGCCTGCTGATCCATCCCCACCCTCAATCATTATTACTTATAATATTATCAGCATAGGGGTGCCCAGATGTGAAGGCAAGTGGCCCTTGCGGCGTGCTCAACGCTAACAGTCTGCTAACGCCAACGGCGCTCGGTTAACAAACCGCCAAGCCGTGCAACCGCGGCCAAGCAGCATCGTTGCTGAGCAAAAGGAGCGCGAGATGGCCACTGCAGATCATGTTTCCGACCGCGGCAGGGGTCGGCACGCCGACAGCCCGCAACAGATTTCCCCGCCGGGCTGGAAAGACATTTTATTAAGAACTTACAAAGAGTTCAACGACGACCGGGTGACCATGATCGCGGCTGCAGTCACCTATTTCCTCCTCTTGTCCCTTTTCCCCACCCTCACGGCCTTTGTGTCAATCTACGGCCTTTTTACCGACCCGGCCACCGTCACCGAGCACCTCCAGATGCTCTCCTCCTTCGTCCCTGAAGGGGGCATGGAAATCCTCAACGAACAACTCACCCGCCTCGCCACCACCGGCGGCGGCGCCCTCAGCTTTGCCCTCGTCATCTCCATTGCCCTGGCGCTTTGGAGCGCCAGTTCCGGCATCAAAACGCTCTTTGAAGCCATGAACATCGCCTATGACGAGCGCGAAAGCCGCAACTTCTTCAAGCTAAACGCCACCGCGCTCCTGTTCACCCTGGCCGGTATCCTGGGCGCCATCCTGATGATTGGCGCCGCCGTTCTGGTGCCCCTCGTTCTTGATTTCCTTGGCTTGGGATCGGGCCTTGAGTGGCTGGTCCGCATCGGCACCTATTTGCTGCTCGCCCTTGCCCTGATGGCCGGCCTCGCAGCCCTTTATCGCTTCGGCCCCAGCCGACAGCAGGCCCGCTGGCGCTGGATCACCCCTGGCGCGATCCTCGCGACGATCGCGATCATCGTTTTGTCGCTGCTGTTCTCCTGGTACGCCGCTAACTTCGGCAATTTCGACAAGACCTATGGTTCGCTGGGCGGCCTGATCGCCATGCTGACCTGGATCTGGATCAGCATCATCGCCGTGCTGATCGGCGCTGAACTCAATTCCGAAGCCGAGCGGCAAACCAAAAAGGATTCCACCATCGGCGCAAGCGACCCCATGGGCCACCGCCGCGCCAATGCCGCGGACACCGTAGGCGAGCAAGCGGACCAGATCGGGGATAGCCACGAAGGCAAGAGCGCCGACTGGCAGGCTGGCTACAACGCAGCCGTCAGCAAGTACCGGCCCCAGCGCAGCCATTCCCTGGGTGCCATGGCCGCCGCACTCCCGGTTTCCCTGGCCCTCTCGGCGCTGCGCTCCCAGCGCAAGTAAGCTCACCAAAGCTCCGCAAGCATCAGAGTTTGCGCAGCTTTCGCTCGCCTCGAGACTGGAAGCTCGGGCCGGCGCGGTGTAGACGGGCATTCGCCTGCCCGTTCATCCCTACCGCAACAAGAGGCCCGCATGTCCCAAAAGGTTGAAGATGTCCTTGGCCGTGCAGGCACCGGCCCATTCCAGCGCCGGCTCCTCGGAGTGTTCGGCCTCGTCTGGGCCGCCGATGCCATGCAGGTCCTGGCGGTCGGATTTACCGGCGCCTCCATCGCCCAAAGCTTCGGCCTCACCATCCCGCAAGCCTTGCAAACCGGCACTTTGTTCTTCCTTGGCATGCTGATCGGCGCTTCGCTGTTCGGGCGCTTGGCCGACCGTTTCGGCCGCCGCCGGGTCCTGATCATAACGGTCGCCATGGACGCCGTCTTCGGCATCCTCTCGGCCTTCGCTCCCAGTTTCCCGATCCTTCTGGCCCTGCGCTTCCTCACCGGCATAGCCGTGGGCGGCACCCTGCCGGTCGATTATGCTCTGATGGCCGAGTTCCTGCCGGCCCGCGCCCGCGGCCGCTGGCTTGTTATGCTCGAGGGTTTCTGGGCCTTGGGCACCGTCGCCATCGCCCTCGCCGCCTGGGCAGTAAGCCTTTATGTTTCCAGTGACGGCTGGCGCTACATATTTGTTTTTACAGGCCTACCCGCCCTGATCGGCATCTGGCTGCGACTATGGGTCCCCGAGTCACCGCTGCACCTCCTGCGCACGGGTCAAACCGACGACGCCAAAGCCGTCCTCAACCTGGTCCTTCGCACCAACAACAAGCAAGAGCTTACCCCCGGCGAAACCCTGAGCCTTCCCCCCTCCACCGGCAAAGCCAGCCTCCTATCGCCCGAGCTGCGCCAGCGGACCCTCCTGATCCTCCTCTGCTGGTTCCTGGTTTCCGTCTCCTATTACGGCGTCTTCACCTGGATGCCGGCCCGCCTGGCCGATGAGGGCTTTGGCTATGTGCGGGGCTATGGCTTCCTGGTTCTCGTGGCCCTGGCGCAATTGCCCGGCTACGCCTTAGCCGCCTGGGGTGTAGAGCAATGGGGCCGGCGGCCCACGCTGGTGGCCTTTCTCCTGCTCAGCGCCGCAGGCTGTGGCCTCTTCCTTCTCGCAACCAGCACGCTCGCAGTCGGCGGCTCCATTCTCCTGATGAGTTTCGCCCTCTTGGGCACATGGGGTGCCCTTTACGCCTTCACCCCCGAATTGTTCCCTACCGCAATCCGCGCAACCGGCATGGGCGCCGCCGGGTCGATGGCAAGGCTCGGAGGCCTGCTCGCACCATCGGCGCTCGCGCTGGTAATTGCGCAAGGCTTCTCCGTGGCGATCGGCCTCTTTGCCGTCTTGTTGCTCATTGCGGCTGTTGCGGCCTATCTGATCAACCTCGAAACACGTCAGATTTCGCTCACCTAAGGGGCGGCTGAAACGGCCCCTGCCTAATGTCCGCATCTGGCTCATAAGAGCCACCCGCCTGCCTCATGGATCGCTCCGTGACGTCACCCGTTGCGGCTGCGAATTATGGAGGCATACATGTTTATCGCTTTTGCAGTCGCTACCACCCTCATTATCTTCTCGACTATGCTGGTCTTTACCGACGGAGATCCGGGATGACCGCGCAAGCACGATTTTCTCACGACTCCACGCCCAAGCCGGTTCTCTGGGGCACCGAACAGTCGCACCAGGATCTGTGGCATTCCCCACCCGCCAAGCTGCGCCGGCCCGGACGCATCAAGCGGGATGATCACCTGCAAGGCTTTCGAGCCGACCTGTCGGGTGCCACCCGCTAAGGGCCACCGCTTATTCGGTCGCTATAGTCTCCGAGGTTTTTGCCCGGAGTTCGCGCCACTGCCCGATTTCGTGCCTGGCCTCATCAACGCCAATCGCGAGCCTGCCACGCCAGGACCCGGCACCCACCAGGCTCGATAGGATTGTGGTCTGCGTTGCAAAGCGCAGCTTGAAGGCTTCGGCGCCGCAAAGGAAATCGACCGCGCTGAGGCCATTGTCGAATGCCCACGTGCTCACCTCTCGCAATGTCCTGGCCCGCGTGGTGGAGGACCTTCACCTCGTGGAAGATACCGAATTCTATGATCCTAATCCCGGATTTTCGCTGCCAGGCCTGCCCGGTGGCGAAACCAGCGGTGCCAAGCTCGCGCCTGAAGTAATTGCCCTGCGCAACCTGACCCAGCGTGTATCGGCCGTTGCTGACGAGAAGTCCTTTGTAGCAACGCTGATGGTCTCGGCTGAAACCACCGACAAGGCGATCCTGATTTCTGACGCTCTGATCCGCTCTTTCCGGGCCGAACTGGCTAGTGCCGAAGCCGATGGTGCCGCCCGCGCTGCTGCGTCGCTAGACGAGCGACTGGAGCAGCTCAAGCGTGACGTCCAGATCGCCGAGGAACGAGTCCAAACATTCCGTCGTCAAAACAACCTCGCAGCATCGGGGAACGGCGAACTAGTCAGCACGCAGACCATGAACGCTCTAAATGCCCAACTTGTGGAAGCGCAAGCCCGACTGATCGAGGCTCAAGCCAACTACGACGCCATCCGCGCCGATGGGGCCAACGCCAGCCCAACCGGCACCAGCGCCGCGACGGCCCTTGCCAATCTTCGCGACAAGGCTGGTGCTTTGCAGCAGGAACAAAGAGGGCACAACGTCACTGTCTTTACCTGGAATGCGGAGGGTCCAAACAGGGCCCTTCTGTCGTCGCAAGTTGAACTGGTGTCGCTCGACATGCCAATCCATGGCGAAGGTTACGGCAAGCCTGCCACCTTGCGCGGCATAGCACGAAGCGCCCGCTTTTTTGCTCGGCACAAGCCGCATGCAGTCTTTTCAGCGCCTGAGTTTGCTAACCTCGTGACCATGATCGCTCTCGGCTTGTCCAGGAGCCATGCTCGGTTCTTTCCAAGCTTCCACGCCGCTGCAGACCTGCCATCCGAAGACTTTGGGGCCAAGCTGGCCGTGGTGTTGTCCAAGCTCGTTGCACGGCGTGCCACGAAGGCCATTGCGGTTTCACAAGGCATCGGCCGCGACCTGCAGGCGCGCGGTTTCCCACGAGATCGCATCGCCGTCATCAACAATCCCCTGCCCGGCCCATTGGAAGGTGATGGCACCGCCAAATACAGCTGGCCAGCCGAGCTAGCCGCCATGGGAAATAGCCCGATGATTGTCACGGCCGGGCGGCTCGTTCCAGTTAAAGACCAAGCCGTTTTGATCGAGGCCTTTGCCTTGTTACGTGCCCGCCGCCTTGCACGACTGGTTATTTTTGGAGAGGGACCGCTTGAAGCTAACCTTCGAGCACAAGCCGAGCGGCTGGCAATATCGGACAGCGTCCTATTGCCCGGCTACGTGAACGATCCTGCAGCCTGCTATCGCGATGCGGACCTTTTCGTTCTGTCCTCCATTCATCAGTGAAGGATTTGGCAACGTCCTGATCGAAGCCATGGCCCACGGGGTGCCAGTTGTTTCAACCGACGCTCCCCATGGTCCTCGCGAAATACTGGCGGACGGCCGCTATGGGCCATTAGTTCCGGTGGGCGATGCCCCGGCCCTGGCCGCTGCAATGGAGCAGGTCCTTGATGAGCCTCCGCCTCGGCCGGCGCTCCAAAGCCGCGCTTCGGACTTCCGAATCGATCTGATAGCCGACCGCTACGAGGCGCTACTTTAGCCGCAACAGGTTCTGCCGGCTCTAGCCGGAATCAGCTGAAAAGCCGAGCTCTTCATCACGCATGCGCGATCGTTCTTGCACCTGGCGGGCACCGACTTATTTATCGTTCAGGCCGGTGCGCGACTCCCCTCCACGCAGCTCCGGCACAAGGAAGGGCCCTGGCGCTTGGTAGCGACGGGGCCTCTTTCTTTGTTCCCAGGCAATCCCCTAAGTCGGCGCGCCGCTTCTAAGCCGTAAGGGGCACGATCTTGGGGAAAGGCCCTTGGGCAAGACCGAGCTGTTGGACCAAGGTCCGGGCTTCAGCATGGGGCATGGGACGGCCGAGAAAGTAGCCTTGCGCCGACTGAACCCCGAGCTTACGCAAGGACTCCAGCTCTGCTGCGGTTTCGACACCTTCCGCCAGGATCTGGCTCTTGGTGTCACGTCCAAAGTGCACCAGTGCCGCCGCCAAAGAATGGCGAGCTAGATCGTTCTGGATGTTTCGCGTGAGGCTGATGTCCAGCTTGATGATGTCGGGCTGGAGCGCCAGGATATGTCGCAAGCTGGCATATCCTGCACCGGCATCGTCTACCGCCAGCCGGACACCGTCGGCTCGAAGATCCTTTAGAGCGCTGCCAAGGGCGCCATAGTCTTCAACACTGGCATGCTCAGTGATCTCAAGCACCACGCGCCGACGCGTCTGCTTTGGAATGGCCTTGGCAAGCTGGCCAGACGTGATCGTGTCCGGCGAAAGATTGAAAGCGAGATAAAGATGAGGGGGAAAGAGATCGAGGAGAGCCATACCCTTCTTGATCGCCCTCATCTCCAATTCACTGCCCAAGCCCACGGAAGCGGCCATCTTGAACCAGATGTCCGGCGTCCATTGCTCGGGTCCGCTGAAGCGGGACAGACACTCAAAACCGAGCAGGCTGTGGTCGGCAATCTGGATAATGGGCTGCACCACGATCGAAAGCTCGTCATTGTCGAGCACGCGCCGGATGCGTTCCAGATTGGTCCGGTACTCGGTTGTCGCTTCGATTTCCCGGCTGATCAGGACTGATGTCAGTTCTGCCACGGCACGCATCATCTTGAGGTCGCGCTGATTGAGCGTGGGTTGCGGTTCGGTGCTGACGCAGCAGAACATCCCGTAGGTGCTGCCGTCCGTCAGCTTGATCGGAACGCTGATGTGAGCCCGCACGCCCAAGTCATGAGTAAACTGCATGCTGGCGGCGACCGGCTCGTTAAGAACATCCGGCATTAGTTCGGGAAGGCGGCCCTCCAGAATGTGACGGCAGTAAACATAATCGAGCGGCATGGAGTCTCCGGCCTTGACCACATGTTCAAGACCAGGTGCATCGACTTCGCGGAAATGGGTGCGATCTCCGACGAATTCCGACACATAGGCAACCTGCATGCCCAAATGGACGCGGATTGCCTCCAGCGTACGCTTGAGGGAGTTTTCCGCTTGTTCGTCTAGGGCGGACGTGAGCCCCTTCAGATCGAAACTGTCAAACTTATCTGCGCTCATCGACCAGCATCGCTCTTAGCCACAGCCATGCACAGCGTTGATCAAGCGAGAGGCGCTAAGGGCCTGCCACCCGCCACCGATCCGGTGCGAGGCGCTACGGAATAATCCTGACCCAAACTATAGGAGGCAAGCGTTAAGTTTTTCTTTCCAACGTGCAGCACTTTGCAGCCGTTGTCATGAACTTGTTACGAAAACAGGACCGTTGCCGTTAACTAATTCTTAAACTGCGTTAAGAAAGGATTAATCACAACCTGAAAATGTGATAACAACCTCTCCGCGGTCTTGCCCTTCGCAAGGCCACCATAGCGGGGGTAGGTATGCGGTCTGAGTTTGCGTTCTTGGTCCATCCAAGAAATACGCTGCGTGCGGATATGGGCATTCTGTTTGGACGCCCTTTTTCCTTGGTTCCTGAAGTTGTCTGGCGTGCTGCACTGAAGCACTTGCCGGTACCGCCGATGGTCACAGGCAAGATGTCCCGTGTGGACCTTCCTGGAGAAATTTCCGGGCGGATCATCACGGTCCCCCTGACTCCAACCCAGCTGTTGACGTTGCCTCGAACTCAGGTGCAGGCCCGGATCGCTGCGGCGGTAGACCTGGCGCGCAACCTGGGTGCTTCGGTGGTTGGGCTTGGCGCACTCACCGCCCCGGCTTCGGTCGGGGGGAAGGCCTTTGCGAAGCGCGACGACGTTGGCGTTACGAATGGAAACGCTTTCACCGCCGCCATGACGCTGCAGGCCATGGAAAAGTTGACGGCGTCGCTGGGCCGCGATCCGCTGATCGCCATCGTGGGTGCAACCGGAAGCGTTGGTAGCTGTCTTACGCGGCTCTATGCGCGCAAGCATTCGGGCAGGCTCCTGCTAGTGGCCCGCAACGAGCGGCGTCTTGAGGCTCTCGCGACCGATGTTCGCCGCGAGGGCGTTGAAGCCAAAGTCAGCATCGACATGGCCGATGTCAGCAAGGCCGATCTGGTTGTGCTGCTGACCTCCTCGCCCGACGCACTGCTCCGCAGCGAACACCTCAAGCGCGACGCCATCGTCCTCGACGACACCGTTCCGCGCAACACCGACGAACGGCTGCTCACCGAGCGCCCCGACGTTTTGATCGTGGACGGCGGATTGGTGGAGATCCCCGGGTTCAATTTGCGCGGCTCGATCGCGCTGGCACCCAAGCTTGCCTATGCCTGCCTTGCCGAAACCATGCTGTTGGCTCTGTCGGGCCACAAGGGGCACTTCTGCATGGGCGACGCCCAGGTAGAACAGGCCGAGCACATTCTCAAGCTGGCGCATGAGAACCGACACTTGGGGTTCAACCTCGCTCCATTCCGCTCCTTCGGGCGGCTGATCGACCCGGCCCCATTCCGCACGATCACCCCAACTGCCCAGGAGCTTGTCTCATGCGCCGCGTAGTGATCCTTGGCGGCGGCTATGCCGGACTGCATGCCTTCTCGGCCCTTCGCTCGCGCCTTCGCGCCTTGCTCGCGCGCAATGAGGTGGAACTGCTGCTTGTCTCGCGGGATGGGTACCACACCTATCATGGCTGGACCGGGGAAGTGCTCAACGGCGACCTGCCTGTGGATAGCACCCTGACTCCCCTGAAACCCATTTTGGGAGCAAGTTTCGTGCAAGGCGAAGTCGTTTCCGCGGATCTTGCAGGCAATGCCCTGACGGTTGAGACCAAAGAGGGGCTGCGTCAGGAGCTTGCCTTTGATCACCTCGTGATTGCCGCTGGATCAGCCGATCCTGTCGACCGCATTCCGGGCCTAAGCGAGCATGGCTGGTGCGTCAAGGACACGCGCGACATGCAGAAACTTGTTGCCCATCTCCAGACCTGGGATGTAACGCCGAAGAGGACGCGCAATGTCGTCGTGGTTGGTGGCGGGCTGGCCGGCGTGGAAAGTGCTTCTGCACTTGCCGCCAGGTTCGGCAGGAGCAAGTCGGGCAAGGTCAACATCCATCTTGTCTCTTCGAGCGAAAAGCTGCTGCCAAGTCTTCGCCCGAACTTCAACCACATTGCTGAAACAGCCACCCGCACCCTCAACGAACAGGGGATCCAGCTTCATCACAACAAGCGTGTGGCTGAGATCTTTGAGGATCACGTTGAACTTGTCGACGGCAAGACCCTCTCTGCTGACCTCACCATTGTTGCGGCCGGGGTGAGCTTCCGCACCCTCCAGGGCACTCAATCGCTGCCACGCAACGCCGCAGGGCAAATCGTCGCCGACAGTGACCTGCGCGTAAGCGGGCGGGACAACATCTGGGTGGCTGGTGACATCGCCGCCGTTCCGCATCCGGTCACGGGCGAGCCTTGCCCTGCCAACGCCCTTTGGGCCATGAAGCAGGGCGATTGCGTCGGCTCGAACATCGCGCGGGTGATCAAGGGGCAAACCGCAAAGCGCTTCAACTTCCGTGGACTTGGGCAGTCTGCAGGCCTTGCTGGGCAACGTGGCATCACCGAACTCTTCACGCTCCAGTTTACCGGACGACTAGCTTGGGTCATCCGCGTCCTGTTTTTTGCCTGGTACATGCCATCGCGTCGCCGGGCGCTTCCGATCGTTTCGCACCTGTCGCGCCAACTCTGGACGGCCACGATCGGTCCTGTGTTCGAGGGCACTCGCACGCCCTCCAAGACGGGTGATGTTGCGCCGGTGGCTAATTTGTCCGGCCCCGTAAGATAAAAGCCTTGGACGGGGCGACTTCGCGTCGCCTCGCTCCAGCATAACCGCATCGTCGTCTCTAAGGCTTCTTCAAGCGACCCGCCGCTTCGACGCCGGCACATGGGGGTTCCGCTGCCGAAGGGGAATGTCGATAGGCTCGTGGGCGCGCTCCATCAACAAAGCCTCCATCATGCTCGCCGACACCTTGATCGGGAACGGCATGCCGCTGCAGCACCCGGTGATCTCAGCGCTAAGGCGCTCATCCACCAGCATGATAATGATGTGACCTCGATAAAGCGAAGCAATGCGGCACCTCTTGGTGTGCATCCCAGTAGCTGAGTCCTGCCTTGCCTAAGCGGATCAAAATCTCTTCGCTTCATAAGACATTAACCACCAAAGGTTGCCAGGTTAAGGGGGAAGGCGAGCAATCCCGAAAGAGTGGTCGCGCGCCTCACTTCCTAAGCACCGCACTGTGGTTTGGAGCTGCTTTCAGACACAAAGGCGCACGCCTTACTATCACCCCTCGCAGCGATGTTTCCCGCGGGTCCAGTCTCGATCATCGGTCTTGTTCCGCTCGCTGCAAATGCTCCCGCCGGTTTCCCCTGGGCCGAGGCGCGTGCCGCTGAGCCAACGCTGGCTTCAAGCCGTCCCGCAATAATTAGCCTGATTGGCGCCACACTGAATGGCCAATTTCTGGCGCATCTGCCTGATTCTTAGCAGCCGCGCGGCACTATGATGACGCAGGCTTACTAGCAAACAGAAAAAAGGCGGCTGCACCCCATTGCAGCAGCGCTTTGCGTTTTCTAGAGCATGCTTTACGCCTCGCCCGCTTCGCGGTCCGGTGTGCGGATTTCCCTTACCACCTCAAGCGATTGATGAAGCCGGACTTCGACCTTCAAGAACACAACACTTTCGGGCTGCCCGCGCGGGCGCGCTGGAGTGCTGTGCTTTCCCAATTCTCCGACGTCGAACTCGTCTGGGAAAAGGCTCGATTGCTCAGCTTGCCCCTTCGGGTCCTCGGAGGCGGCAGCAATATCATCCTTAGGCCCTTTTTTGACGGGATCATTGCCCTTATGGAGATCAGGGGGCGCTCCGTCCTGGGCAGGCAAGGCGAGCATATCCTGGTTGAAGCCGGCGCCGGAGAGGACTGGCACGACTTCGTACTCTGGACCCTAAGCCAGAACGTGCCCGGTCTAGAAAATCTTGCGGGCATTCCCGGAAAAGTGGGTGCTGCACCCATCCAGAACATCGGAGCATACGGCCTTGAGATGGCGGACCGCTTCCACTCGCTGCTCGCCTATGATTTGGAGAACAAACGCACTGTCGTCTTCAACAAGGGCGATTGCGGTTTTGGCTACCGCCATAGCATTTTCAAGAAGGCGGCCAGCCGCTTCATTGTTCTGTCGGTTACATTTGCGCTTCCAAGCAGTTGGGCACCCCAGCTTGGCTATCAGGGGCTATCCAACTTAAGTCCAGGCACCGATCCACAAACTATTGCACAAACCGTGATAGCACTGCGGCGCGGCAAGCTTCCGGACTGGCGCCAGCTTGGCAACGCCGGTTCATTCTTTCACAATCCGGTAGTGAATAGCGGTCTTGCAACGGAACTGCGCAAAGAGCACCCCGATGCACCGCTCTATCGCCAGCAGGATGGCCGGAACAAGCTGTCAGCCGCCTGGCTCATTGAGCGTTGTGGGCTAAAGGGCTTTCGCATGGGGGGCGTGGGTATTTCCGAACAGCACGCCTTGGTGCTGGTCAATTACGGCGATGGAACCCAAGAGCAGATCGAAAGGCTAGCAGACCGCATCAAGTCCGAGGTGCTTTCGCGCTTTGGCGTGCTGCTGCACGAGGAGCCCGAGACCATCTAGGTGCCGATTGGACACACGATGCCAGGCCACCTCGTCGAGTTCTCGCCGCATGGTCTCGTCTAGATCCTATAGGCGTGCCTCGATCCTAGTAGACGCGCGATCGCTGATGCCGCGCTCAAGGAGCACAGATCATCATCGAAAAAGTAGCACTACAATAGTGCCCGACCCCATTCATCGTTCGAGTACAGTCCACCCGCACCGGACGCCATCCCATGGCCGCTTAGCCAGAAGGGCTCAACTCCTCCTGCAGAGGCATCAAGCCTAACTTTGCACTAGCAGTAATACCGGACCGCTTATGCGGGGCAGGCCAGTGCGGTTTGGCGATCTTGGACCGGCAAACTCAGGAGCGAAACAGTGACTGCTCCTTAACTTCCGCAGCCACTTCCCCGGTTTTGCCCAATACAAAGGGGAACACCGCTTGGGGAACCACGCTGTGAGCATTACGCTTAAACGGGGCTTCTATTGCCGTGATGCTCATCATCGCTGCGCCGGATAGCGTCATTCCTATGGCTCTGGCTAGCTCCAGCTGCGCTCGTTTTGATATGAGCAGGAACACCCCGGCGGCGCGGTTGGCGTGACGAAGTGCAGCCCCCCTTTTCCCCTCGCGCACCTTTACCCCTGAGGCAGAAAGCAGGATCAAGCCCTTGAGAAAGAGCTTGTTGTTTCCTTGCGCTATTTGCCACAGACCCTCCCAGGCTTCATGAGCTTCCCAGTAGTAGCCATGATTGAAGAGGTCTTCTCCCCAAAGGAAATCTTCTGACGCGAGCAGAGGGCCCTTGTGCATTGTTGGCGCGGGCAGTCCATGGCTGTGACCTTCCGGATCTCGCACTGGATGCGGATAACGCCCCGGCAAATATGCGTAAGGCGGAAAGCTTCTGGCGATTAAAAAGCGCGGCCGATCAGTCATCCGTTGTTTCCCCGGCGCAGCGTTGCGGGATCTACAAACGCGTGGTCCCATGGCGAGACCAAAAGCCGGTCTGCAATTGCCTCGTCTGTCCGGGTCGTACTTGCGTTGTTCATCTCAGTCCCAAACGTCGAGGCATCCATTCTTTAGGGAAGAACGAAGTCTGTTGCGCCAGCTCAAATATCTCCGGATATGGCAGCATGCCCGCCATGCCGAGCGGGCGCAACGAGAGGCGTGCAGCATGCCCCTCCGGCTCAGGATGGCTGCCTGGTTTATTCGTCCTGGTCCGGCATGGCTTCGATCTGCTCCTGCGTCAGTTGGGTAACCAGGCGCCCATCAGCCACGCTCAACTTGCTGATCTCTATAATGATCGTCTTGTCGTCGAAGAGGCCTTCGTCGATCTCTACCGCGACGGCCGAAACGACTCCGGGATCGGTGCCCAGAACTTCGTCCACTTCCCCAATGTTCTCACCACTCGCGGTGAAAACATCCATATCCTCGAGCTCCTCAACATTTATATTGAGCCCAGGAACTGGCACCGCATCGTCCTCTATCTCGATCCATTCCGCTGGCGCAGTCTGGGCAAAGGCACCGCTGGTCATGAGCAAAGCGACAAGCGAGGGTGGCAATCTTGTTCATGTGATACCTCCTTGATGGTGGATGTTGAACGACCACCCTTGTGGGGAGTTCCGGGCCATCAGCCGCAAGGGAGCGTTAGCACGAGGTTTACCAAGACTGTCCAAGATATGGGTGCGCTATCCTGTACTGGTACCCGCTTCCCAATCCTCAACCCCGCCAAACACACCCATGCTGAAGCCCATATGCCTTTGCCTTTTCCTGCTTGCAACGCCGGCCGTGGCCGCTGAATGGAACTTTGAGGGCGGTGCCACGCCGATTGCCTATTTCGACAATGTGGATGCTCAGTTTCAGTTCGCATGCCGGGGTGGCGACCTTGCTATGGCTTTTTGGGTGCGAAAGCCCGCAACGGTGGTCAATTCATCAAGCACCATGAGCCTCGCCATCAATGCCAGCGGCAACAAAGTGTCTGCTGGAAGCGGCACCAACTTCGCCCAAGATTTTCCCGTGATCCACAGCGATGGCAGTTCCGTCGTTGTTCGTGGCCCTGTGGCCCGTCAATGGGCGCGAATTGCTCAGAGGGCCAGCGACAATATTCACATGGCCTTTGCCCGCATGAGGCCGAGCGGCGAGCTCGAGTTCCTGGATCGCCAAACTTTCGGCGCCAAGAACTCGTCTGCCGCTATCGGCGAGGTGCTAGCCCGCTGCGGCTAAGTGAGAATTGCGGCCTAGGTCGCGGCTGAACACCCAACGGCGCTATTACGATTGACGCCCGTGAAAGCAATACACTTGCCTTGTCGAGCGCATCGGTGCAGCGCCGGAGTAGCTCGCGCAATAAGCGGGTTTCCTTGGCGTTCAGGTCAGCCAGCATGCGTTGCTTGACGGCTCCGGCTGCACAGGGGCTTGCTTCCGCCGCCTCCCTGCCAGCTTCCGCCAGTCCCGTTATGATGGTCCGCCCATGATGGCCGCGAGATAACTGGTCCACTCAGCAGCAGCCTGTTCACCCGCTTCTTGTGACCCGAGGCCCAGAGTGGCTACGCCATCAGCTTTCAGACCGCTTAGGGCCAAACCGCTTGCACATCTGACTGAGGAGGTGCCGTGACACTTCACTCGAGGCAGGAGCGGATGAAAAGAGCTCTAAACCTTGACATGCTCCGTATCGCACAATCCATGATCCGCTAGGGCCTCGATGATCCTGCAGTCACAAATGCGCCCATGGCCGCATTCATCGATCATGCGCGTAAGCTCACCCTTGAGCGCCTCCAAGGCTGCGATGCGGCGGCCGATTTCGGAAAGATGGCTCCGGGCGATGCTGTCGGCTTGATGGCAGGAAGCCTGTGGCTCGGCTGCCATGGCGAGGAGCTCGCGTATATCTTCGATCTCGAATCCGAGCTCGCGGGCGTGCCTGATGAAGTTGAGGCGCCGTACATCTTCATTCCCATAAAGCCGACGATTGCTTCCTGTCCGGGGCGGCGCGGGCAGCAGCCCGATCTCCTCGTAATACCGGATTGTCGGCACCTTGATCCCGGTGCGAGTGGACGCCGCGCCGATGGAAATAGCCATGCGGGATTTCCCTCTTGATCCTCTAGTCACTGGAGGATGTAGGACTGATCGCAAGGAATCGCAAAGGAAGAAATATGTCTAAACCAGCAGAGGCAAGGGCGTGCAGCAGTGCTCAAGGCGGGTGCGGGTGCAGCAGCAATGCGCCCTTTGACGGAATGGCTGTCGGCTACAAGCGCGTGCTCTGGATTGTGATTGCGATCAACGCCGTAATGTTTATCACCGAAATGGCGGCGGGCCAGCTCGCCGGCTCTCAAGCCCTCAAAGCCGATGCGCTCGATTTCCTGGGCGACACGCTCACCTACGGCCTCAGCCTTGCCGTGATCGGCGCCAGCCTCCGCGTGCGCTCCACAGCAGCCCTACTGAAGGGCCTGTCGCTTCTCTTGATGGGGCTTTGGGTATTCGGCTCCACCGCCTATCAGGTGCTTGTGCTGGGCACGCCCAGCGCGGAGGTGATGGGCCTTTTCGGTTTATTGGCGCTCGGCGCAAACCTGGGCAGCGTCCTCCTTCTCATGCGCTACAAGGACGGGGACGCCAATGTCCGCTCGGTTTGGCTATGCTCGCGCAATGATGCGATCGGCAATATCATCGTTATGGGCGCGGCAGTGGCCGTGTGGTTCACCGCCAGTGCCTGGCCCGATCTCATCGTTGCCGCGATCATGGCCGCACTCTTTCTCTCGTCCTCCTTCCAGATCCTGCGCCAGGCTTGGGGCGAGTACCGCAGCGGGAAGGGTCAGCGAGCTCTGAGCAGCCATGGGCATCACCATGCCCACGATTAGCTGGCGCGTGGCGCCCATAGGACAACACTCGCCCCAACCAGCGCCGGCGCAAGCCCCTGCCGCAGCCAAGCCCAGAAATCAAAGCATCCTGCATTCTCGGCGATAGCTGCCTAGCCATGGATCAAGGCCGTAGTGGCATAGGCCGGCACGGCACTTTCTTACGCGTTCGACTGCACCTGCAGCGTAGTGCCTAGATCGCGGCCATGGTCGAGAACGAACCAACCGGGCAGGGACCATTAGGGTCCAAGGGCGCTTTTCTAGGGTCGTTCTGGTTGAATACATAACGCTGTTCGCACACGTCCCACACCGGCGGTTGCCTCATTTGGTCAAATGCATCCGCACCCGTCTTGAGATTACGCCAAAACCCCATATGCGGGCTCCCGGCGTGACGGGCGAAATTGTCCTCGGTCATGCGGAAAGGCAGCAACTGAAGCTGGAAAGCCGGGCTGCCACCCCTGAAAGTCTCGCGCGCCAGCGCGTAGATCTCCTTGATCCCCTCGTCGGTCATGGCATAGCAACCCACCGATTTGCAGTCTCCGTGGACCATCAGATAGCTGCCAGTGCGGGCCAGCGCCTGGTCGAACTTGTTGGGAAAGCCCACATTGAACGCCAGGTGGTAGGATGATTTCGGGTTCAGCAGCGCCGGGGTGACGTCGTAAAAACCCTCGGGCGACTGAAGATCGCCTTCCCTCATCTTGGGGCCAAGGGTGCCCGACCATTTGCAGATCGGGTAGGTCTTGAGGAGGGCAAACTGGCCTGACCGGGTCCGTTTCCAGACCTCAAGCTCGGAGGATTCTTTATAGACCCGGATCATCATGGGCTCGGCCGGGGATGTTCCAATGGCGGCCATGCGCTCCACTAGCGCCGCCGGAAGCGGCACATTGGCACGATTGTCACCCCAGAGCTGGCAGCCAGCCAAGAACGCAACCGTCGCTAGTAAGGCGATAATGCGAATGGTGCTGTTCAACATGGTCAAAGGCCCTTTTACTTTGTGCGCACCATGCAAGCAGAGAATTACTCCCCGGTAAACCAAACCAATATGTGACCGAAACGAAGGGGAGGACAGCTCTCTAGAGATTTTCGCGCAGCCAGAGCAGCGAAGCTTGCTCGCGGCTCGGGATCACACTAGGGCTGGCGGTGCTGCGACCAGCAAGGGCGTATACCGGCAATGGCGAAACAATTTCCCCATCTTGAATCCCACCATCACCGCTTCATCGCAGAACAGCACATGTTCTTCACCGCCACGGCAGCGGCGAATGGTCGGGTGAACATGTCACCGCGCAGCACGGACATGTTCCGTGTTCTGGATGACAACAGGGTTCTCTATCTTGATCGAACCGGCAGCGGCAACGAAACTGCCGCCCACCTCGCGATCAATCCGCGCCTGACCATAATGTTCTGCGCCCTGGCCGGTCCGCCCCTAATTATGCGACTCTACGGCCATGGACGCGTGATCCACCGCCAGAGTGCAGAGTTTGCTGGCTTGCTCGCCGAACACTATGGCGGACAAGCCCCGCTGGGCGCCCGCCAAATGGTGATGCTCAACTGCGATCTGGTGCAGACCTCGTGCGGCTATGGGGTACCGCTTTTCGAGTACCAGGACGAGCGACCTCAGATGGACGCCTGGGCAGCGGCCAAGGGCGTCGATGGCATCCAAGACTATTGGCGAGAAAAGAATCTGACCAGCATGGATGGATTCCCCACTGGCTTGCTGGACCCATAGATTCCGGCGCCGCTTGAAGCTAGTGCCTTGTCACCAGCGGGATAAGCTCTGAAGCAGGCAAGGCGCGGCTGATCAGATAGCCCTGGATCTGGTCGCAACCTTCCCGCCGCAGCAGCTCGAGTTGCTCATTGGTTTCAACCCCTTCAGCAGTTACCTTAGCGCCCAAGGCTCCCGCAAGCGATGTTACGGCCCGCACAATGGCGACACTGACCGCGTCACCGGGCAGGTCCTTGATAAAGGACCGATCGATCTTGATCTTGTCGAACGGAAAGCCACGCAAATAGCTGAGACTAGAATAGCCGGTACCAAAATCATCAAGGCTGACCTTCACACCCAACGCCCGTAATTCGTGAAGCGTACGGGCCGGCAGGTCCCCCTCCTCCAGCAGCGCGGTTTCGGTGATCTCCAGCTCAAGCCGAGCAGGGTCGAGCCCGGTCGAGCCAAGCGTCTTCTGGATTTTTCCTGCCAGATTAGGATCGCGAAACTGCACCGCCGAGATGTTGACCGCAACGGTAATTTGCGAGGGCCATGCGAGTGCATCCTCGCACGCGCGCCGCAAGGCCCATAGGCCCAGGCTTCCAATCATCCCAGTTTCCTCCGCAAGGGGGATGAACTCTGCGGGGGAAACCATGCCACCAACGGGATGCTCCCAACGCATAAGCGCCTCGAAGCCGGCGACGCTCTCATCGGCCAGATCATACAGCGGCTGGTAGTGCATCGCCATCTGGTCTCGCTCAAGAGCTTGCCGCAAGTCAGTTTCCATAGCTTGCCGCTCTTGAGCCCGCACATTCATGCCTGGATCAAAGAACATATAGGATCCGCGCTTGCCCACTCTTGTGGCCGCAAGAGCTAGGCTGGCGCTGGTGAGCAATCTTTCTGCCGTCAGTCCGTCCCGGGGAGCCAATGCTATCCCCGCGCTGCAACTGAGAACATGTTGTTGCCCGTCTAGCCTGTAGGGCTCGGCCAGCCGACTTAGGAGATCCTCGACGAAGCAGGCAGTTGCCTTGGCGTCGCAGACGCTTTTCAACACGATTGCGAATTCATCGGCGCCAAGGCGCGCGACAATTCCTGTTCGCGCTGCAATTCCCTCAAGACGCTGCCCTACGGCCTTGATCAGAGCGTCGCCTGCTGCATGGCCCAGAGCGTCGTTGATGGCTCTGAATTTGTCGATATTCAGATGCAGAACAGCAAGACTAGCGGACGTTTTCTGCTGCTCCTGAAGCGCCTGGGTCAACCCTTCCTTGAGCAATGCGCGGTTGCCATGACCGGTCAGGCTGTCTCGATAGGTCATCTGGTGAATGCGCGCCTGCGATTGCTGGCGTTCGGTGATTTCGTGCTCGAGGCGCTCGTTAAGTCGTGTGAGCTCTCCGATCCGGTTCTGCAGGGCAACTTCCGCCCTGCGGCGCGCGACATGGGCTTCCACCCGCGCCAGGGCAATGGAGAATTCAACGGGCTTGGTGATGTAGTCATTGGCGCCGAGTTGTAGTGCCGTGACAATGTCCTGCACTTCTGTTTTGGCCGTTACCATGATTACGGGCAGCATGGCTTGCGACCAGGTGGTGCGTATTTCCCGCAGTACGGCAAGGCCGTCCATACCGGGCATTACCACATCAAGCAGAACGATATCGTACGCGTTGTTGCCGATCAGACCGAGCGCCTGCGGGCCGTTTTCTGCCTCCGTGACTTCGTAGCCCCGGCGCGTAAAACGGCGGCGCAGTATCTCCCGGTTGTCGGCTATGTCGTCGACCACCAACAGCTTGGGCGCAGGAGCTGGAGGAACATTGTCAATCAAGGCGCTGACTCGCAATTTGCATGATGGCGGGATTGCGCGTGAGTGCAGATGGGCCTGGCAGGGGCCCATCTGCAAGTTGTAAAAGGCTGGATGGTCTAGGCGACAACATCGAGCGGCTGGGTGGTTTCCGCCTCGAGCAGCGCATTGGCCTCGTCGTAAGCCTGGCGCAGAATCCGAACCGCATCGTCGATGTTCTGGGTCGAGTGCCCCGCCATGACTTGCAGCCGGAAGCGTGCTGCCCCCTTTCCCACTGCGGGAAATTCGACCAGATTGGCCAAAAGGCCGGTCTCTGCGATCTGCCGGCTGACAACACGGGCTAGGCCTTCCGAGCCCATCTTTACCGCGACAATGGCCGAGGGCTCGCCGTAGACATCAAGCCCGGCGCCGACGAGCTTTTGCCTGAGGTCAAGCACATTGCGCATCAGGGCGCCGCGCAAACTTTCCCCTTCCGCCGAGTCGACGATTTCGAACGCCCGAAGCACAATGGCAGCCTGAACCGGCGACAGTGCATTCGAGAAGGTCTGCGGGGCGCTATAAAATTTCAGATATTCCTTCACGGCGCGCGTCTTGCTCGCCACAAAACCTCCATTGGAACCAAACGTCTTGGAAAAGCTGCCCATCACAAGGTCAACCTTGCCAATCATGTTCTGGGCACCGATGTGGCCGCGCCCGTCCGGACCCAGGGCCCCTAGATCATGAGCCACGTCAACAACCAGCGTGGCGTTGTATTCGTGGCAGAGATCCTGCATCGCCGCGATATCAGGCGTGTCGGAGTCCATTGAAAATAGGCCCTCGGTCACCACCATAATCGCGTTGGTCGTGTCCTGGGCGCGAATGGTGCGCAGCCAGTGACGGCAATGCTCCAGGTCGAGATGGCGGAAGCGATAAAGATTCTTGGTGGCGGCCGCTGCCCCTTCCTGAAGGCAGGCATGAGCCAGATTGTCCATCACGATGTGATCGGCGCTGCGAACCAGGCCCTTGATGACACCGAACCCTGCGGCCCAGCCGGTGGGGAAGAGAGTCACTTCCTCCATGCCCAGGAAGTCTGCGATCTTACGTTCAAGAGCCACGGAGTGACTGGTATTGCCCACCAGCGCGGGGGAGCCGGCGCTATGCACACCCGTCTCGTCGATGACCCGCTTGGCGGTCTCGATAATAGAAGGGTGGGAAGACAGACTTAGATAGTCCTGCGACGCGAAGTTGACACCGCGCATGGGAATACCGCGATCATCCCGCGCGGAACATACGGCGCCGGGGCCGCCCTCGGTAGCGCGAGAAAATGGCCAGAGGCCACTGCCACGCCGCGTGTCCTGCCAGGCAAAGAACTTTTCGACCCGAGAGATGATGTTATTGCCATCAATGACACGGAAGTCTCGCATGCTGCCCTTGAGAGCAGCTGGAGGAAGGCTTTTGGCTGTATTCGTCAACACGGACCCCTGTTTACTTGAAGTATTCGCCATTTCTTCTCGAGCGTTGGGCGCACAATGAAGATCGCGACCTAAATTTGCCTTAAAGAACAACGGCTGAGTGACAGAGACTGCTCACATTGCGCCGAATGGTTATTGGTGTCTTAGGCGGGAAGCCTAAGCAAAAGTGAAACTGCGCGGCTCACTTGTAGCGGTCCTTGGCAACGGTCTGCGCCGATGTGGACTAAATTGGCTTGCGGCGCAGGCTTATCCTTACTAATCAAGGTACTTGACGTGAGCGGCAAGGATGCAAAAACGTGAAAAAAGCTGGTCTTACCTTGGCTGCTTCCCTGATGCTTGGCGTTTGGAGCGCCGTGGCTGATCCGCTTGTCCTTGCTCAAGATGCGTCGCCCCCGGTCATAGGCTCACAGACTTATGACTGGTCGGGTTTCCACCTCGGCATCTCAGGGGGCTACCTCAATAGCAACGCCTCATCGGAACTGGACAGCGTCGAAGGACTCCTTCTTGAAGCCGATGTGGTGAATGGGGCACTGCCGGAAAGCGTTTCCGGCAGCTCGGGCGGAGCAATGTTCGGTGTCCAGGCTGGCTATGGCCAGCAGTTCGGCCGCTTCGTTCTGGGCATCGAGGGGGACGTCGCCTGGACGAATGCCGATGGGACTACAGAGTTCCGGGCCATTGATCCTGGCACGCCTTACGCTCCCATCTTTGCGGGGCAGGAAACAGTGACGAACTTCCAAACAGACCTGAACAATTTGGCCACAGCCAGATTGCGTGCTGGCGTGACCGCTGACAGAGCGCTTTTCTATGTCACCGGTGGCTTGGCAGCTGGCCATGTTGAAAATGAGTTCCAGATCGCAGTGCCAGGACTTGGGCAGGCTTTCGGACCGTGGGCTGAAAGCGGCATGCTTTGGGGCTATACCGCTGGCGTCGGGGTGGAATACGCCGTCACCGACGATGTCACGGCCAAGCTCGAATATCTGTACTACGACCTGAGCGATCGAAAGGTGCGGGCTACGGACGCGGCCTTCCCAGGACAGCAGATCACCTACCGCTTCCTCAATAACGGCGGCCTAATCCGCGCCGGCCTGAACTTCCAGTTCTAGCTGCGCTTCGGGCTGGAGCAAGGCCAGGAACGCGTGAGGTTCCGCGCTATGCACATGCGCTGTGACCCGCGAGCGTGCCTTCTATTTTGCTCAGGAGACGCGGCAGGTCGACGGGTTTGGTCTCAAAACCAGCACATCCCATCTGCGCGCTCCTGTTGCGGTCAGCTGCAAGTGCATGGGCCGTCAGCACTATGATCGGAACGCCGCTGGCCGGGGCAGATGATTTGATGATGCGGATGGCTTCCCACCCGTCCATTTCCCCCAAGGCGATGTCCATGAGAATAAGATCCGGCTGGCTATCCGCTGCTTTGGCGATGCCGTCCGGCCCGTCAACTGCGCATAGGACTTCATAACCATGGCGCCTCAGCCGTCGAGACAGCATGTCTCGGTTGGCTTCGTTGTCTTCCACAAGCAATAATTTATACATAGTTTCTGCTTTTCACCGCAGGGTAGTCAGTCCCGCTCGCCCGCGCCGCAACTGCGGACTTGAGCATGAGGCAATCGGCTGCGGTCCGGTCGCTCTTAGGCAACTTCGTCAAGAAGGTGATCGCCGCCCATGCGCTCACCATCTCCATTCGAGTCTTGTGAAATCTGGATGCTGCCTAGAGGCAGCGAAACGGTAAAGCAGCTGCCCTTTTCAAGCTCGCTTCGCACCGCGATGTCGCCTCCCATCAGCACGGCAAGCTTATGGCTGAGTGCAAGGCCTAGTCCCGTACCGCCATACTTGCTGGAACTATAATCCTCAGCGCCATTGAAAGCGTCGAACAGCCCAGGCATCATCTCCTCGGATATACCTATACCGGTGTCCTGAACCTCCAGCTGCAGCACGCCACCCGCGTCGCCCGGGATGCGCCTCGCGCGAACTGTTATCTTTCCTCGTTCAGTAAACTTCACCGCATTGCTGACAAGTTGCGAAACAATCTGCTGGATCTTGTGAGCGTCGCAGGTGATCCTCCCCAGATCGGGGGCAATCTCCACAAGCAGCAGAGTGCCCCGCAGTTCGACCGTAGGCCGGAACTCTTCGGCTGTCGCCTCGATCAGTGCGCCGATATCCGCCTCTTCGATGAAAATTTCCATCTTCCCCGCTGCGATCTTGGACAGGTCGAGCAGATCGTTGACCAGACCCAGCAATTGCTTGCCAGCCCTGCGGATACGCTGAAGGTCGGCCACCCCGAAACTGTCGTCGGAAGCCTCTGCTTCCTCGAGCAGCATTTCACTATAGCCGATCACCGCGTTAAGGGGCGTGCGCAGTTCATGGCTGGTCTTGGCAAGGAACTCGGACTTGGCTGCATCTGCCCGCTCGGCAACCGCTGTGGCTTCGCGCAACTCGGCCGCGGTCGAGAGATGCTGCTTGACCTCGCTCTCTAGCCCGGCTTGGGAGGCAAGGATCCGGGCATAATAAAAGGACATCATCGTCACATAAAGCGAAGCTGCGACGGTGGAGATGATCCCGAGAGTGAGCTGAGAGGATTCAGGAAGGTCGTGATGCGGCGTGTAAACAAGCATGTAGAGCCCACACGCGAAGACGACATTTGTCGCAAACAACGCCATTGCCGCTCCACGCAGGGAAGGCACGGGGCCGAGGTAGAAGAAGGCGAGCAGTGGTATGACAAGCACCCAGGGCAATGTCGGGGACGTCACGCCGCCATAGAAATAGCAACTCCACAGGATGCAGAAGATTAGGTTTTCTACCGAGAGCAGCGCCAAGAAATTATAGCGTGCTGTCAACCGCAGCAGAAATGGAAACAGCCAAAAGCCGGTAATGGATAGGGCGAGCACCGCTACAGGGAAGCCCGGGGTCGGATCGAGCAAGAACAAGGCAAGCGGCACGGTATTGCCGAGAAACGGCCCGAACAGATGGCTGATCAAGAAGACCCGAGCCTGCTTGCTCATCTCTGGGTCAGCAGCAAGCTGTGGGGGGATAAACCACTCCACGAAGCGGCTAAGGTGGGCGGACACCATCGTCGCGGTGAGGGGCCGTGGCATGTTCAATCTCCAGCGGCGGGATCGTCGGGGGCAGCTCTCATTGGCCTGCCTTCGAGCCCGCCGTGCCAGCATATCTACTGACACTTAAGTGGAGGTTACCGTACCTCTGGCGGCCGATGCACAATTCTTTAAGGGCTCCCGCCGCACCATGTTTGGCATGGAGGAGTGAGCTCATTGGCAGCCAGAAAACGTATTCTTGATTTCATCGACAGCTTTATACCGGCGTCTGCCAAAGGCGAACGCTGGGAGTTGGGTCAGGCGCGGAACTTCGTTTTTACGCATTTTCTGGGACCAGCCCTGGCCCAAACGATGAACATCTATCTCTATTTGGCGGACAACCAGCAGAGTTGGCAAAAATGGGTCGTGATCAGCCTGATTTGCTTGTTCTGGGTCATGCCATTGGTCTTGCGATGGTCAGGCAATCTCAAGCTGGCGGCCCTGCTCTCTTTTCAGATGCTGACATTCGCCTCCCTGTTTGGTGCCTACCACTACGGCGGCGTGGTGTCGCCGTTCGTACCCTGGGTGATCGTCGCCCTGATGCTCGGTTTTTTCTATCTGTCCGAGCATGCTCTAGGGGTGATTGCTGTGTTCACCGCCAATCTTGTGGGCTTTGGCGTGGCGACCATGATTTGGGGCCTTTCCTCGCGCCTGCCAATTTCCTCTCTCACCCCGCTCAGTTACGTCTCTATCATGTCGGCCACCATTTATATGGCGTGGATGGCCAATTACTACGCCAACATTGTTTCATCCCGATCGGAAACCGAGCGCGAGGCGGAGCGGCACCGCAACACCGCACTGCGGCTGCGCGAAACCAAGGAACTGGCCGAGAAGGCAAGTACGTCGAAATCTATCTTTCTTGCCAAGATGAGCCATGAGTTGCGCACACCCCTTAATGCGGTGATCGGCTATAGCGAAATCCTGCTGGAAGACGCCGAGATTGAGGGCAAGGGAGAGCAAACTCTTACTGACCTCAAACGGATTAATTCCGCGGGAAGGCACCTTCTCTCGCTCGTTGACGACGTGCTGGATCTTTCCAAGATTGAGACAAGCACAATGGAACTGGCGGCAAGTGCATTCGATCTGCGCTCATTTGTGGATGATGTGATCTCCAACGCTCAGCCTTTGATAACCCAAAATCGAAATCGGCTGGAAATCGAGGCCAGCGGCAAGCTTGGTTCCGCCCGAAACGACGCAACAAAGCTGCGGCAGGTCGCGCTTAATCTTCTGAGCAACGCGGCCAAGTTCACGGAAGACGGGGTGATCACCTTCGCGGTGCACCGGGACAGCAAAGTGGGTGGCGACTGGATCGAGATCTCCGTGCGTGACACCGGTATAGGCATGTCGGAAGCAGACCAGGCCAAGCTTTTCCAGAATTTCGCCCAAGTTGCTGCGTCCACTTCCAGCAGATATGGCGGCACCGGGCTGGGACTGGCCCTTAGCCAAAAGCTCTGTGGCATGATGGGCGGCGCGATTTCTGTGCGGAGCGAACCCGGCAAGGGCTCCCTCTTCACGGCGCGGGTTCCTGCCGACGTCACCATCGCGCGAAGCACTTCAGAGCGGGAAAGAGGGGATCACGCCGACGAATACTCCATCCCCATGGCCGCCGCCAGCTGACCGCGGCCCCGAAGCATGCGCCACAAGGTTGCCCGCCGACATCCTTTTGATCAATGCTAAGACCGATCTTAGCTGGTCAATGTCACAAGGAATTCCGAAGTTACCTCGAGGGCACGGTCCTGGGTGGCTTCTACCCCCTCCGGCGGTTCATGATCCCGCAAGGTTCGGTCCCGCTCTCGGATCAGGTCGGCCACGACATCTTCATAGGCGACCATTACCGATGTAAGCCATCGATTGACCAGATAGGAGGGTCTGGGCATCTGGATGTCGAACCGGCTTAGCAACGGGATGGTTTTGTCTGCATCGGCCCAGTCGTCGCCCACCACCCATTGATTGACGGTAAAGATCCTTAGGAGGCGCCCCTCCGGGTCCACCCCAATTGCCGCCAGATGATGGATCGGTCCTTGTGGTCCCTCTGGTCGCACAAAGCAATGAAAGTGGCCGTGCTCCCGCGTGCCTTCCTCGGCAGGGTGACAATGGTAGAACCACTGCGCATTGCAGACAGGATCGAACACATCCCCCTCCGGGTAGTGCTCCCAAGCCCCGATGTGATCCACGCCGCGGAAGGTTTCACTTAGGACGGAAAGCCCTTCCTTGGCCAGGATGGCCTCGCAGAAGGCTTTCTCGGCAAAGGCGCGCTCCCGAGCTTCGCTCATCGGGTTGTCACCACCAAATCAGGAGCTTCCTCATTTGGAGTCTTGCGCGCGGGCGGAGGCGGCGGAGCCTTGAGCTCAGGCGCAGCAGGCTGCGACGCGGGTGGCGGCGGTGGCGCCTTTTTACCCCCGCTCGCAGATTGGGGAGCTGCCGGCGGAGGAGGTGGCGCCTTCAACGCCGGTGCACCGGCAGCGCAAGGGGCTGCGGGAGCTGGTGACGCGGAAGCCCGCGTGGGCGCACCGGCAGCACAGGGTGCGCCGGCGGCACATGGAGCAACGCCAGCGGCGCAGGGCGCTGCTCCGGCAGCAGCGAAACTAGTGCTTTGAGCACTGGGCCGGGGCGGCACCGGGTTCGTCACCGTGTCATAGGCTATGGCGGCGGTGGTAACGGCGAGTGCCGCACCAAAGAGGAAGGTGTTGCGAGCTGTGGTCATTTCTTGGCAAACCCATCAAGACCAAAGAACGGCCGCAGCCAGACCCCTCCGAGTGATCCCACAAATGCGGCTGCAAACCAGAGCCAGCCGTGCAGGCTCCCTGTTGCAATTCCGGAAAACAGGGCACCGATATTGCACCCAAACGAGAGCCTTGCGCCATAACCCATCAGCAATCCGCCCAAGGCGGCGGCCAAGAGCGAACCTAGGGGCAACTTGGCTTTGGGAGCGAATTTACCGGCCACTGAGGCGGCGAGGGCAGCACCAAGGACCAGCCCGAAATCCATCACTGAAACAGTGTCAGCCAACACGCTTGAGTTGAGTGCCTGGGCCTGCGCAGGCCAAGTCCAGAACTCCCAGCTTGCTACATCGACACCCAAGCCTTGCGCCAGTTTAGCGCCCCACAAGCCAAAGCCATAGGTAATTGACCAGGGATGCCCAGCCAGAAGCAGGGTGGCGATGTTCAGCGCCGCCAGCATGAGCCCTGCCCCGACAAGCGGCCAGGGTCCACGCCAGATCCAGGTCCAGCCTGGCCGTGCCGGCGGTGGTTCAGCTTCGATGCTGCCATGGACCCGCTTTTCAATGACGGCGGTGACCAGCGCCACACCAGCCAATCCGGCTATGGTCGCTGCAATGGCAAAGCCAACGCCAAGTTCCGCGCCTAGGCTGATCGTCCCGATATTGGGCTGTTCTAGCCAGAAGGGCAGATGCGCGGTTCCTACCAGAGCACCGAGAATAAAGAAGGCGAGGGTTACCAGCATTCTGGCCGAGCCCCCACCCACGGTAAACAAGGTTCCCGAGCCGCAGCCGCCGCCCAACTGCATGCCAAGACCAAAGATTGCTGCACCAAGCAACACCGACACGCCGACGGGACCAGCCGCTGCCGCGATGGACTGCCCACCGATATTGCCTGCGGCAACCAGCGGGATCATGGCCAGAGCTGCCACTGCAATGGTGAGCATCTGCGCTCGCATGCCGCGACCGCGCTTCTCCACGACCATGCGCTTCCAGCCGCCTGTGAAGCCAAAGGAGCCATGGTAGAGGGTGATGCCCAGCGCTCCGCCAATCAGGAAAAGAGCGCCCTGCCTGAGGTCCACCAGCCAGGTGATGGCAAAAAAACCTAGAAGGAGGAAAGCGGCGGCCACCGCGAACGGCGCTCTGTCGGCAACAGCTGCCGGCAGGAACTTCGGGGCGGAAATGGAAAGGTCTGTCATGAGTTCTCGAAGAAAAAAGACGAGCTCCGGAAGCCATGCCAATGTGCATGGGATCCGGAGCTTTTCATAGAATTGGCGATGCTTGATTACTGGATCGGGCGCGCCGGATCAGCCGCCCACTCGGCCATGGAGCCGTCGTACATTGCCGTGTTCTTGTTGCCTCGCACCTCATGGAGCGCAAACCAGGCAATCGAGGCCCAATGGCCGGTGTTGCAGAAGACGATGTTCTCTTCGTCCGCTGCCAATCCCACCGCCTGCTCCAGCGCCGCAATGGTCTCGGGCTGGGCAAAGCTGGCATATTCGCCGCTGTAAAACTTAGAGTGCGGGATGTTGATCGCGCCTGGAATGGTGCCCTCTACCCTCACGACAGGGCTCTTGGATTGGCCAAGGAACTGCTCCTCGGGGCGGCCATCGACCAGCTTGATGCCGGCAGCGAGCGCCGCTTCCACATCCGCTGTTGTTGCGCGCAGTTCAGGGCGTAGCTGAACCGGAAATTCCACGGCAACCGGGGTTACCGGCTCGGCCACGCGCTCGCCACCCTGGGCATCATATTGGCGCCAGCCGCCATCAAGAATGGAAACCTCGTCATGGCCGAGATACTTGAAGGTCCAGTAAACGCGCGTTGCGCCACCGAACTCCGAGGAATCGGTGCCCCATGGCACGATAACCACGTGGTCATCGCCATCGATGCCCAGGCTCCCGACCAACTCGGCAATCTTCCCTTCAGACGGAATTTGCCCCGGCACACCTTCCACTTCGACGCGCCATCCAGCCGAAGCATAGGGAGCAACCACGGCATTGGCGATATAGGGAAGCTCGCCCAGATCCGTGCCTTCAATGTCATCACGGATATCGAGAATCTTTACATTTTCCTCCCCCGCGTGCGCCTTGAGCCATTCAACTGTTACAAGCGGAGTAACCTCCTGCGCGAAAGCGATGGAGGGCGCCGCGATAACAAAGGCAGCAGAAACGACAAGCGATGCAAAACGCATTGCGAAAAGCTCCAGATAACACATTTGATGGCATACTAGATCAGTGCAGTCGGCTTTTCTACGTATGACACTTCAAACTAGGCCTTCTTTGGGAAAAGCCACCCTAAGGTCAAAGCCTGATGGAGCATGATCTTCTCGGACCTGCCGCTGGGCACTTTAACCGAGCATGGAGGCTTCGAGGCGAAAAGGAAATGGCCAAGATCTTAGCGAGGCTCAGCGCTGCACACATTGGACGCCCATATCGATACCAGCTCGCCGGCGTTAGCGCCGAGTTCGTGGGGAACCTCGTTTGCACAAAACTGCCAGCCGCTGACCTTGGCGCCGGAAGCCGCAAGATCAAGCCGCCAGAGCGAGGCTAGATTGAGCCGGTAGGTTCAGCGGCCACCCTCCCACACGGCATTAGATGGCAACTCGATCCCCGCTCCGGAGCCTTCAACACTGGCGGAACTCAGTGCCAAGCGATCGCCCTCAATGCGCCAGTGTTCGATTTATGTGTTTTTTTTCGACCGAATGGGTCCTGCTAAGGGAAAAGCTCGCGGCCAACAGCGTCATGATGCTGTTGGCCAAGGTGATGCAGAGGCTCAAACTACTTCCCGCGGCTCGGCCGCACTGCGCCCCACAAGATCGGCGTAAAACACCCAATTATATATCCCGGTCAGGAACCCGGCGATGCTCGGTGCCCCTGTCGGGGGGCGAAACTCCGCTTACGGGCAAGATCACGAAGTCCATAGCGCGCGATTTGTCGTTGAGCGTCCTCCCTGGCGAGCCGATTGGCGCATCCGCCGCCATGGCGTCGCAAGCCCCCAGCGTTTGCGCAGTGGCATCAAAGCACAGCACGTTCCATTAGTGGCGCGTCGGGCATAGCCCCATCCTCCGGCGGGCCCCTTTCCCAAGCCAACACGAACCGCTCGGCCACAGCCTTGAATTCACGGACATTGCCCGATCAATCCTGCGCCCAGAGCGCATGAAGCAGATCAACACTGGTCGCGGGCTCCACCACGCCAAACGCTGCGTCGCCGCGGCCACGAAAAGCGCCGCGTTGCATGGGTCAGTACATATGCGCCGGAGGCATGCCGACCGAAAAACGTCATTGCCGGCAAGTTCTGCTTTGAGCGAAACGCTGATCTTTACCTGAGCCGGCGGAATTGCTCAGGGTCTGGTTAGAAATGGCCCTTTTACGCCACTGCCGGCGATGGCACAGGAGCGTACAGCCCACCCATCCGCTCAATATGGGCGATGATCTCGTCAATGTTCTCGCGGCGGAGCAAATCGGTGAAGATATATGGTCGGCCCTCGCGCACTTTTTGCGTATCGCTCTCCATCACCTCGAGGCTGGCTCCGACATAAGGCGCGAGATCGGTGTGAGTGATTACGAGGAGGTCCGAGCGTGAAATGGCGGGTCCCCCTTTGCGGGGAATTTTTTCGCCCTGCGCGACAGAGATCACATAAAGGGTGATATCCGCCAGGTCCGGGGAGAAGGTGGCGGCCAGATTGTCGCCGCCGCTTTCAATGAGGATGATATCGAGGTCTGGGAACTTGCGATTGAGGGCGTCGATTGCCGCAAGGTTGAGCGAAGCATCTTCGCGAATGGCCGTGTGCGGGCAACCGCCCGTCTCAACGCCTACAATGCGGTCTTCCGATATTGCCTGCACCCGCGACAGGATCAGCGCGTCCTCCTTGGTATAGATATCGTTTGTCACGACCGCCATGGAATAGCGCTCGCGCATAGCCTTGAGCAGCATTTCGCACAGGGTAGTCTTGCCTGAGCCGACCGGGCCACCAATACCGACGCGCAGGGGACCATTGGAAGATGTCATGAGCGGAAGATCCTTGTAGGCAGGCTATCATGGCGCATCTGGGCGATGTCGGCGGCATAGCCGATGGTTCCCAGATCGTTGAGCTTAGCGGTGGATGCTGATGTGGCAAGCGCTGCGATAGCCGGCTCGAGCGCAACCAGCGTCTGGAGGCCCGCGACTTGGCCGATTGGAACAAGCCGGACGGCCACGGAAATCTGTGCCTGCACCTGGGCGGTCAGGAATGCCAGAGCGGCATCAGCTACCCCGATCCCATGCGCAGCGGCGATAGCGCCGACGGCAATTGGGTAGGGAGCCGGGGACGGCAGCTTAATTGGCACTGGCCACACTCCCGCAGCCTTCACGAAGGCGTCGCCCATCTGCAGCAATTCCTCCTGCCGCTCGCTGGCGACCGTCAGAGCAAGGCAGAGTTCAGAAAGCTCGCCAAGATAGATCGAGTCGGCTCCGTGGCGGTGCGCCTCGCAAAGGAGAATGGTGTCTGTCTTGAGGCTACCGTGGTGCAGGAGTCCCTCCAGCCATTCCCCTGCGGTCCCGCCATCGCTCACGCTGCCTTCAGCGATCGCAGTCTCAAGGCCTGCAGACCAGGCAAAGCCACCCACCGGAAAGGCGGGCGAGAGGAACGCCATGAGCCGTTGTAGCGCCACGCTCATCGATGAAGACGCAGTGCGTGGTCTTCGACGCCATGGCTATGCCCATGATAAGCGCCATTTTCAGGCGAGAATGGTGCCTCCACGTCCTGAACACTGGCGCCTAAACCGGCAAGCATTTCGCGGATCACATGATCGCGGCGGATCAACAGCCGCTTGTCCTCAAGCTGCGCCGGAAGGTGCCTATTGCCGATATGCCAGGCTAGGCGCACGAGGTGGGCGTGGTCCTTGCCGGTGACCTCATAGAGCGGCTCCCGCGCCGCCTTGATGCCGACGATGCGGCCGTCGGCCAGTTCAAGCGCATCGCCATCAGCCAGGGTGATCGTGGCAGGGAAGTCCACGAGGATGTCCTCGCCCGTGGAGAGGCGCAGCGATTTGCGGCGCAGGCGCCGCTCGCCAGCTTCCAGGGTAACAGTCGCGAAGGGCTCGCGGGCCACACTTGCAGCAGGAAGATGGGCAGAAACGGTCAGCATGGGGCAGGCCTCAGAACAGGAAGTAGCGCTGCGCCATGGGCAGCACATCGGCCGGCTCGCAGGTCAAGAGTTCACCATCGGCGCGCACTTCATAGGTCTCCGGGTCAACTTCGATGTGGGGCATCGCCGAATTGTGGATCATTGACGCCTTCGTTATGCCACCGCGCGTGTTCTTGACCGGCAGCAACGTCTTTTGCAGCCCATAGCGCTCCCGAATACCGCTATCGAGCGCTGCTTGCGACGTGAAGGTGACGCTGGTTGCGCGCTTGGCCAAGCCATAGGCGCCGAACATGGGGCGATAATGTACCGGTTGCGGCGTGGGGATTGAGCCATTCGGGTCCCCCATGGGAGCGGCCACGATCACGCCGCCCAAGAGCACCATTTCGGGTTTCACCCCGAAAAAGGCCGGGTTCCAGAGCACCAGATCGGCGCGCTTTCCCACTTCGATCGAGCCGATATGCTCGCTCATGCCCTGGGTGATGGCGGGATTGATCGTGTATTTGGCGATATAGCGGCGAACCCGGAAATTGTCGTTGTCGCCGGTTTCCTCCGGCAGCCGGCCCCGCTGGCGCTTCATCTTGTCGGCCGTTTGCCAGCAGCGAATGATCACCTCGCCAACACGGCCCATGGCCTGGCTGTCCGAAGAAATCATCGAGAAAGCACCCAGATCATGCAGAATGTCCTCGGCAGCAATGGTTTCCTTGCGGATGCGGCTTTCGGCAAAAGCAACGTCCTCGGGAATCGAGGGCGACAGGTGATGGCACACCATCAGCATGTCGAGATGCTCGGCAATGGTGTTGACCGTATAGGGCCGCGTCGGATTGGTAGACGAGGGCAGGACGTTGGGCAGGCCCGCCACACGGATAATGTCGGGCGCATGCCCGCCTCCGGCGCCTTCGGTGTGGAAAGCATGGATAGTGCGGCCTTTGAAGGCCGCGATTGTGTCCTCCACGAAGCCGCTTTCGTTAAGCGTATCGGTGTGAATCATCACCTGCACATCGAAGGCGTCGGCAACGCTGAGACAGGTATCGATGCTGGCGGGGGTGGTCCCCCAGTCCTCGTGCAGCTTCATGCTGCAGGCGCCGGCAAGGATCATCTCCTCTAATGGCGCCGCGAGTGAGGCGTTGCCCTTGCCTGCGAGCCCGAGATTCATCGGGAAATCTTCGAAGGCGCCCATCATCGTCATGATGTGCCAGGCGCCGGTGCATGTGGTAGCTAGTGTCCCATGAGCCGGGCCAGTACCGCCACCGAGCATGGTAGTGATGCCCGACATCAGCGCTTCTTCAATCTGCTGGGGCGCAATGAAGTGTATGTGGCTGTCCATGCCGCCTGCAGTCAGGATCTTGCCCTCGCCGGCAATGACTTCGGTCGAGGGGCCGATGATGATCGTGATCCCCGACTGGGTGTCGGGATTGCCCGCCTTGCCGATGGCGTGAATACGTCCATCCCGAAGGCCAATATCGGCCTTGTAGATGCCGGTATGATCAACAACCAGCGCGTTTGTGATGACGGTGTCCACCGCGCCTTGAGCGCGCGTGGCCTGCGACTGGCCCATACCATCGCGGATCACCTTGCCGCCACCGAACTTCACCTCCTCACCATAGGTGGTGAAGTCCTGTTCCACCTCGATAAAGAGTTCTGTATCGGCGAGGCGCACCCGGTCGCCAACAGTGGGGCCATACATCTGCGCATAGGCGGCACGGCCAAGCTTGACTGCCATCAGAGTTTTCCCATGACCTTTTGCCGGAAACCATAAACTTCGCGCTTGCCGCCTAGCGGCACGAGGCGCACTTCCCGCTCTTGCCCCGGTTCGAACCGCACGGCGGTTCCGGCAGCCAAATCGAGCCGCATGCCGCGTGCCAAGGCGCGGTCGAACCGGAGCGCGGCATTGGTTTCAAAGAAGTGGTAGTGCGAGCCAACCTGAATGGGCCGGTCGCCGGTATTGGCCACCAGCAGAGTAATGGCTTCAGCACCTTCGTTGAGCGTGATCTCGCCGTCGAGGGTGAGGACTTCTCCGGGGATCATACTCAACTTCCCACTGCTATCCAGAAACCGCCCAGCGCCACAAAACCACCTGCTACGCGCGCAGCAAGTGGGCCGGCGAACCGGCCGGCGATGAGCCCGCCTGCCAAGCCAAGTGCATGCAGAGCTGCGGTCGCAAGCGCAAAGCCCGCCATGAAGGGAACAGCACCTGCTTCGCCCAGTTCGCTACCATGGGCATATCCGTGAAACAGTGCAAAAATGGCGACCATCCCCGCAGCCACGGAAGCCGGCGCCTGCACGGCGACCAGTGCGAGAAGCCCCAGCACCACCACTGAGGCGGCGATCACCGGCTCAACGAAGGGCAAGGGGATTGGGGGCATGGAAACGGCAAAGCCCAGCAGCATAGTCGCAACAAAGGCCGACGGGACGGCCCATATGGCGCGGCCGCTCAGAACGCTGGCCCAAAGTCCGACGCCGACCATAGCGAGGATATGGTCGAACCCGAACAAGGGATGGGAGAAGCCGGCGGCAAAGGAGCCATGCTCGAGGGGGTCGAGATGGGCAAAGGCTGGCGTGGAGGCGAGCAACGCTGAGGCCAGCGCTCCCCAGAATAGACCTGTTGTTTTCTTCATATGTTTTCTCCGCCTCCTGTTAGCGAATAGGCTGGTGCACGGTGACCAGCTTGGTGCCGTCGGGAAATGTTGCTTCCACCTGCACGTCGTGAATGATCTCGGCGATGCCATCCATCACCTGTTCGCGCGTGATCACATGGGCTCCCGCTTCCATCAGGTCGGCAACGCTGCGGCCGTCGCGTGCGCCCTCCACCACAAAGTCGGTGATCAAGGCGATCGCTTCGGGATGGTTGAGCTTGACGCCGCGTTCAAGCCGCTTGCGGGCTACGATCGCAGCCATGGCGATCAACAGCTTGTCCTTCTCGCGTGGGGTGAGGTTCATACCGAAATCCTATAAAGACCAAAGACGCGGCAGTCCGCCATTGCCGGAAAGCACCGTAATTATGGGCACGATGAGCCGCCTTAGGGTAAGGCCGGAAGGGGCCAGAACCCGCACGACGAGACGCTCGCCCGTGCGGCTGATGCCGATCCCAGGTCCGGGAGCGGGGAGCCTTGTTTGGCGCTGCTCGGCATCTGCCCCGACGTAAAGAACGGTTGCAAAGGCCGAAGCACCAGCTAGGAGGGCGATGCCTTCCCGCTCCCGCTCGGGAGCGCCGGCGATCCTTGCTTCTTCGGCATGGAGCAGCCTGCCACCTCGCCGGATGCGCCAGGAATCATCGAGGCGGGCGTATCGAGCGCTTTCGCCCATGGCATCGCGGCCAAGCAACACCGCTTCGACAGCACAAAGACTCGCTGTTTCGTCGAGATCGATGCTGATCCGCCGCGAGAGCCGCCCCTTTTCATAGAGGATGGTTTCCTGCGGTAGCCAATCGAGATGACCGCCGGGGCCTACGGCAAGTCGCGTTTCGATCTCGGCATCGTTGCCCAGAGATTTATAAACCCGCTCGCAAGCCTGGGTAGTCAGCGTCAGTCGCCCGCCCGCCTCCACATCTGCTTCCCAGCGGACATGGTCGCCGCCGGTAAGCCCCCCGGCAGTGTTGATCAGAACGGCGCTCAGCGATGAGTCAAAGCTGTTGGGCAGCCGAATCTTGGCACAGCCCTCTTGGAAAAGCGTGCGCAGCGCCGTGCGTCCATCGCGCGTCTTCACGCTAATGCGCCCCACACCTTTGGCGCGCTGGAGAACCGGAATGGCAGACAGGGCCATGATCAAACCATCAAATGCCGGCGCACTTCGGGCCGGTCGAGATCACTCGCAGGACCGGCATGGCGGATTTCTCCGCGGTCCATGACATAGATATCGTCGGCGATTTGCCGGCAGAAGTCGAGGAATTGCTCGACAAGGAGAATCGTCATTCCCTTCTCGTCACGCAGGAACTGCAGGGCGCGACCGATGTCCTTGATGATGGAGGGCTGGATGCCTTCTGTAGGCTCATCGAGCACCAGCACTTTGGGCCGGGTAACAAGGGCGCGTCCAATGGCCAGTTGCTGCTGCTGTCCACCCGAAAGATCGCCGCCGCGGCGCCCGAGCATGGATTTAAGCACAGGAAAAAGCGTAAACAGGTAATCTGGAATATAGCGCTCGCTACGCGGCAGGCCGGCATAGCCGGTCTCAAGATTTTCCCGCACCGTCAGTAGCGGAAAGATCTCGCGCCCTTGCGGCACATAACCAAGCCCCATGCGCGCCCGCTTATAGGATGGCGCCTTGCGCAATACGTCTTCGCCGAACACGATCTCGCCGGCTGAAATTGCGTTGACGCCAGTGATGGCCCGCAGGGTGGAGGACTTGCCCACCCCATTGCGGCCGAGCACCGCAGTGATGCGGCCAGGCTTGCAGGCAATGCTGACACCACGCAGCGCCTGGGCCGCACCATAGTGAAGGTCAATGGCGTTGATGGCGAGGGCGGTGCTCATGTGGTCATTTCCCGAATTGGCAAGGTGGTGGTCATCGGCCTAGATAGCGCTCGATCACGAGGGGATTGGCACTGACCTGGTCCAGCGTCCCCTCGGCAAGAACCGAGCCTTCGGCCAGGCACGTCACGCGGCTCCCAAGATCGCGCACGAAGCTCATGTCGTGCTCCACGACGACCACCGAGCGGGTCTGGGCGATGCTCTTGAGCAGCTTGGCCGTTTCCACCGTTTCGCTGTCGGTCATCCCGGCCACGGGCTCATCTACCAGCAGCAGCTTGGGATCTTGGACGAGCAGCATTCCAATTTCGAGCCACTGCTTTTGCCCATGGCTGAGATTGGCCGCGAACTCGTCCTTGCGCGCCGATAGGCGGACAGTATCGAGGATCTCCTCGATGCGCGCGATATCCTCTGCGCTTGGGGAATAGAACAGCGTACGGAAGATACCCCGCGGCTTGCGCAGGGCCATTTCGAGATTGTTCCAGACAGTCTGGCTCTCGAACACTGTCGGCTTCTGGAACTTGCGGCCTATGCCTAGATTGGCAATGGCGGCTTCATCGAGCTTGGTCAGATCGGTCCGTCCGTCAAACAGGACTTCGCCATCGTCGGGCCGGGTCTTGCCTGTGATAATATCCATCATCGTGGTCTTGCCGGCGCCATTGGGTCCGATGATGGCCAGCATTTCGGCGGGCTGGACGATCAGGGAAAGTTTGTTGATGGCCTTGAAACCGTCGAAGGCCACTGAAACGCCGTCAAGGTAAAGCATGGTGCCGGTCTTGTCGGTCATGGGCCTACTCCGCAGGCTCGGGCTGTGGATCGGCGCCGGCTTCGCGTTGCGCGGGGGAAGGCTGGCGTTTGGCTCGTGCGGCACGATACTGGCCCAGAAGGCCCACAATGCCCTTGGGCAGGAACAGCGTCACCAGCACGAAGAGGGCACCTAGCGCAAAGAGCCAAAGCTCGGGCAGCGCCCCGGTGAAGTAGGACTTACCCATGTTGACGAGGATCGCGCCGATGATCGGCCCGACGATAGTGCCGCGGCCGCCAACTGCCGTCCAGATTACCACTTCGATGGAGTTGGCCGGGTCGAACTCGCCGGGGTTGATGATGCCAACCTGCGGCACATAGAGGGCGCCAGCTATACCGGCGATCACCGCCGATACGGTGAACGTAAAAAGCTTCACATATTCCACGCGATAGCCGAGGAACCGCGTGCGGCTCTCCGCGTCGCGCACCGCTATCATCACCTTTCCCAGCTTGGAATTGACGATTGTGGAACACACAAGCACCGACAGCGCGAGCGCCACTGCGGTTGCGGCAAACAGAGCGCCGCGGGTTGTCGCCGCCTGCACCGGCGCACCCATTATTTCCTTGAAATCGGTCAGGCCGTTATTGCCGCCAAAACCCATGTCGTTGCGGAAAAAGGCGAGCAGCAGGGCAAAGGTCATCGCTTGGGTGATGATGGACAGATAAACGCCCGTAACCCGGCTGCGGAAGGCTAGGAAGCCGAACACAAAGGCGAGGAGGCCCGGCACCAGCACCACCATGGCACAAGCAAACCAGAAATTGTCGAACCCTTGCCAATACCAGGGCAGCTCCTGCCAATTGAGGAACACCATGAAATCGGGCAGTTCGGGATTGGCATAAACGCCGCGATCCCCAATCTGCCGCATCAAGTACATGCCCATTGCATAGCCGCCCAGGGCGAAGAATGCCCCATGCCCCAGCGAAAGAATGCCGCAATAGCCCCAGACCAGATCAAGCGCCAGGGCCAGCATGGCGTAGCTGAGATATTTGCCGAACAGCGTCACCACGTAGGTAGGGACATGGCCTGGATGGCCCACCGGGATCAGGAGATTGGCCGCCGGCACGAGGATAGCCACGGCTACCAGGATGCTCACCAGCCAGATGGCCTTGCGGTCGAGTGCGCGAAAAAGGGCTTGGCTGATCATGAGACTACTCCACGGCCCGGCCCTTGAGGGCGAAAAGGCCACGCGGTCGGCGCTGGATGAAAAGGATAATAAGGACGAGGATCAGGATCTTGCCAAGGACGGCGCCGGCATAGGGCTCGAGGAACTTGTTGGCGATGCCCAGGGTCATGGCGCCCACCAGCGTACCCCAGAGATTGCCCACCCCCCCGAAAACCACGACCATGAAGCTGTCGATGATGTAACCCTGCCCTAGATTGGGCGAGACATTGTCGATCTGGCTAAGAGCGACGCCGGCGAGCCCCGCAATGCCCGAACCAAGACCAAAGGTCATGGCATCGACCAGAGGCGTACGAATACCCATGGCCGAGGCCATGCGACGGTTCTGCGTCACGGCACGCATCTGCAAGCCCAGCGCCGTCCTGTTGAGCACAAGGAGGAGGGCGACAAAGACAACCAGCGCGAAAACGACGATCCAGAGCCGGCTCCACGTTATTGAGAGTCCATAGAAGTCGAATGACCCCGACATCCAGCTCGGGTTGCCAACCTGCCGGTTGGTCGGACCAAAGATGGAGCGCACCGTCTGCTGCAGGATCAGCGACAGGCCCCAGGTGGCGAGCAGGGTTTCAAGCGCCCGACCATAGAGCCAGCGGATCACGCCGCGCTCAATGGCAACGCCCACCAGCGCAGTCAGAAGGAAAGCAAGCGGCAGCGCGATGGCGAGGGAATAATCGAACAGACCAGGCGCGTTCTGCCGTATCGTTTCCTGCACCGCAAAGGTCGTATAGGCGCCCAGCATCACCATTTCGCCATGCGCCATGTTGATGACGCCCATAACGCCGAAGGTGATGGCAAGGCCAATCGCGGCAAGCAGGAGCACCGAGCCCAGCGACACGCCGAACCAGACATTCTGCAGCGCATCCCAAACCGCGCGATCGCGCGCCAACCCATCAAGGCTCGCCTGGATATCGGCACGCAACTCCTCGGGCGCGGTGCCAAGGGCCGCCGCAAGAACGCTCGCAGCATCGCGGCTGCCCGAGCGCGCCACCGTTTCGGCAGCGCTGCGCATCTCCTCGACATCCGAGCCGGCTTTGAGCGTGATCACCGCCCGCGCTAGTTCCATCGTCCGCTTGATATCGGCGTCGCCTTCGGCGGCTAGCGCCTGGTCCAGCAATTCCACATTCGCCGGATCGGCATCGCGCAGGATTGATTTTGCAGCCCGGAGCCGCGTCCCCCGATCCTCACTCAGCAGCGTCAGCTGACCGATCGCCGTGCGCAGGGTGCGGCGGAGCGCATTGTTGACGCGCACTTTTTCCACATTTCCCCGCGGCACATTGCCAAGGCTCGTACCCGTCAAGGGGTCAGTCAGGGCATAATCTCTGCCACTGCGCTCGACATAAACCACCTTGCCCGTCGCTTCGATCACATGGAGATCGCCTTCGCCCAGAACCTGGAGCACCGCGACCACGCGCGGATCACCGCTCGCCACCAATGCTCCAACTGCAGCGGCACGATCAGCATAGGAGCCTGGCGCTAGGGCATCGATGAGCTGCGACAGCTCGGCATCGTTTACCTGCGCCAGAGATGGGGACCCGAGGGCGAAGATGGCGACCAGAAGGGTCATGGCAGCGGCGAGCCACCGGCGCGCGGCACCGCCGTTGATCCTGGTTCTAGTGTAATCGCTCATCATTGTGGTTCCAGCTCAGGTAATCGGGAAGACAAAGGCGGCGGGCCGCCTTCATCGGTTTGTTTTGGCGAGCTTATTGTGCAGCCGCGACGCCGCCGCAGGTCTTGGTTTGAGTGTTGTAGTTCCCGCAGCTGATGGGCGCAGTCCAGTCGGCCTCGAGCACGGCGCTTTCGGGCAGGAAGTCGGACCAGGCATCGCCGGGCACCAGCTCTTCGGTTTCCCACACGACGTCGAACTGGCCGTCGTCCTGGATTTCGCCGATCAGCACGGGCTTGGTGATGTGGTGGTTGGGAAGCATCTTGGCGACGCCGCCGGTCAGGTTCGGCGTTTCGAGGCCTACTATGGAGTCGATGACAGCATCGGCTTCGGTGTTGCCGGCGGCTTCCACGGCCTTCACCCACAGATTGAAGCCGATGTAGTGGGCTTCCATCGGGTCGTTGGTGACGCGGTCTTCCGAGCCGATGAATTCATGCCAGGCGGCAATAAACTCTTCGTTTTCGGGTGTGTCGACGCTCATGAAGTAGTTCCAGGCTGCGAGGTGCCCCACAAGTGGCGTGGTATCGAAGCCCGACAATTCCTCTTCGCCGACCGAGAAGGCTACAACCGGAATATCCTCGGCCATGATACCCTGGTTGCCCAACTCGCGATAGAACGGCACGTTGGCGTCGCCATTGATGGTGGACACAACGGCCGTCTTCTTGCCGGTCGAGCCGAAGGTTTTGATATCGGAGACAATGGTCTGCCAGTCGGAATGCCCGAATGGCGTGTAGTTGATCATGATGTCCTCGGAAGCCACGCCCTTGTCGAGCAGGTACTGCTCGAGGATCTTGTTGGTGGTCTGGGGATAAACATAGTCCGTTCCCGCCAGCACCCAGCGCTCCACGCCTTCTTCGTTCATCAGATAGTCGACAGCAGGGATAGCCTGCTGGTTCGGCGAAGCACCTGTATAGAAGACGTTGCGCTGCGACTCCTCGCCCTCGTACTGCACTGGGTAGAACAGGAGGCCATTGAGTTCCTCGAACACCGGCAGCACCGATTTGCGGCAGACCGACGTCCAACAGCCGAAAACCGCATCAACCTCATTGACGGTCAAAAGCTCGCGCGCCTTTTCGGCGGCAAGCGGCCAGTCCGACGCAATGTCGACCACTACGGGCTCGATCTGTTTGCCTAGAAGGCCACCCTTGGCATTCTGCTGTTCGATCAGGAACAGCATAGTGTCTTTGAGGGTGGTTTCCGAGATCGCCATCGTTCCCGAGAGCGAGTGAAGGATTCCCACCTTGATCGTATCATCTTGAGCCAGAGCCGGTGTTGCCAAAGCCCCGAGGCTCAGCGTTATCAACCCTGTCAGCGCCGCACATTTTTTCGTTGCAGTCATGATTGTCTCCATCATTTCCCGCGAAACGATGCTGCAAAGGGCATGCCATTGCCGGACACTCATGTAAGCTGTTGAATAATATGATATTCCCCGACATAGTCACAGGGGGCGGCAAGCTCTCTGCCTATCTAATAAGCGCAAAATCCCGGAATGCCCTGGATTTGTGCATTCGAGCGCAGGATTGCTTACTACGGGGAAGCTGTGCCTAATTCTCGCGCAGACCTCTGCCGATCAGAGGCAGCGGGCCGCAACCATGCGCCGCTTTAGCTCGCTGGTGTAAACATGGGCTGCCAAGCCAAACCCGGTATTGTTAGCAGTGGCCACCGCTTCGTCCCCGCCCCTAAAATCGATTGAGCTGAGAAACAGGGTCGAAAATCTTTTCAACATCCATGCCTGCGTCGCGCGGAACATCTGCAAGCACGGTGGAGGATAGAAGCATCCTGGGCCTTCCAGGGACCCCACCCACCCTATGGGATCTGTGTCTGCCTGATGAAATGCAGGAACAAGCCTTGGCCGGGCGCCAAAGCATTGCGATCAACATGGCCATCTAGCGAATGGTTCATTGCAAGAAAAACTTAGCCCTGTGTCAGCACGACCGCTGTTGGAAACTGTGTGCGCTTTGCCTCGTTTCGGCTGCCCTTGTGGGTGCAGCCCAATGGTTGCGAGGCGATACTCGAAGACGCTTCAGGTCTCCAAAAATCTATCTGCTTGTTTCACGAAGGGCACTCCTGCGGCGGCCGGAGCCGAGTGACCGGACTCGCCTAGAAACCGCGGGGATGGACATCAAAATGGTAACCACGATTACCATGCAAATCACAGCGCTGATGGGCCGGGTGAAGAATGGGGTGGGATCACCATTCGTCAGCAATAGCCCACGCCTTAAATTAATATCCAGCAAATCACCCAGGACGATGCCCAGCACAAGCGGCGCCATGGGGTATTTCATCTCGCGCAGGAGGAAGCCGACGATTCCAAACACGAGCATGACGTAGACATCGAACATGCGCTGGGTGATGGCGAAAGATCCAACCACGCAGAGCACATAGATGACTGCCATCAGGCGCTGGCGCGGCACCCGAAGCACCTGGATAAAAAGCTTGGTGAGGGACAGCCCGAAAACCAGATTGGCAAGCGTCGCCAAAAGCAGCATGGCTACGACTTGGTAAAGAAAGGTCGGGTTCTCCACCATGATCATTGGGCCCGGCCGAATACCATGGATATACATGGCTGCAATCAGCACCGCAGCTGCTGCCGAACCGGGTAGCGCTAGGGTAAGCGTAGGGATCATGGCGGCGGACACCACGGCATTGTCGCCGGTTTCTGCCGCGATCAGCCCTTCCTGGCTGCCCTTGCCAAATTCCGCCGGATTCTTGCTTGCCCGCTTGGCCGCTGCATAGGACGCCCATGAGCCCACATCCTCGCCGACCCCTGGAATGATCCCCACAAAAGTGCCAATCAGGCCCGAGCGCAGGATCGTGCGCCAGTAACGGAATATCTCACCAAAAGTGGGCACTACGCGATCGTTGACAGCAGCGACATGAGCCACTGCGTTCCGCTTCATGGCCGAAAGGATCTCAGCCAACCCAAAGGCGCCAACCATGGCCGGGATCAAATCGATCCCGCCCCCAAGCGCCGGGATCCCAAAGGTGAAGCGTTGATGAGCGTGCAACGTTTCCATGCCAACCATGGCGACCAGAAGGCCCAGAATGCCGGCGATATAGCCCTTGAGCGGCGTATCACTGCCGGTCATCTGGCCAGAGATCAGGACGCCAAATAAAGCCAGCCAGAAGAACTCATATGAGCCGAACTTAAGCGCTGCTTCGGCAAGGAGCGGCGCGATGATCGCCAGGAAGAATATGCCCACCAGGGTGCCCAGCGCCGACGATGTCGTTGCCAGTCCCATGGCCAGGCCGGCCCTGCCCTGTTGGGCCAGCGGATGACCATCGAGGGCTGCCGCTGCATTTGCCGGCGTCCCCGGAATATTAAGAAGAATGGCTGTGCGGCTCCCGCCATAGATGGCGCCGAGATAAACGCACATCAGCGTCAGGATCGCCTGGTCGGGAGCCATTTTATAGGTAAGCGTCACCAGCAGCGCGACGCCCATGGTGGCAGTCAGCCCCGGCAGGATGCCGATGACGATGCCCAGCAGCGATGCCCAGGCCACATTGAACAGTGACGCCGGCGTCATGAAATGGCCGATGCCCTGACCGAGGAGGAATACGCCCTCAAACACCGACACGTTCCTCGCGTCTCATTGGTTTCATGGCAGGCGCACCAGAAAGATGCGCTCAAAAACAAGAAATATCCCGCCGCCGCCAACCACGGCAATGCCGACCGCCCAGGCGATCGTCGACAGGAGATTGGCGGGCTCATCGGCCAGCCAGGTTTCAAAGATAACGATAAACGCGAAGATGAAGGCCATGGCCGCGGCCCAGAACGGCAGCCACCCGACCAGCACCAGCGTGTGCAACAGCGCCAGAACCAGAATAACCCCAATTCGCAACGCTGCTCGGGTTCCAAACAGCGCTCCCAGCCCACGCCAGCCTCCGGGCGCAGAGATGTGCGCCGAGCGCCACAGCAAAAGCAATCCGCAAAGGGTCAGCGCTGCGGAGAGCAGAATCGGAACAAGCCCGGGAATGGTTGCCGGATGCACCTGCCGGTTCTCAAGGCGCGGCATCGTCCAGGAAAAATAGAAAATAGCAACACCCAGCGCTACAAGCACCAGCGCCATCAGCAGGTCGGCGCGCGCACGAATAGCGGCTTCAAGGCTTTCCTCGGGTGAACTGCGCATCGGCTCCTCATTTACGGAGTTCGTCGTGTTGACCGCTTCAGGGACCCCTGCAGCCCGGTATCGAGGGTGGAAACGCCCATTCTCCTTGTGGTGCCGCGCACCACCTCGCACGCCGCCCAGGAGGCGCTGCCAGATGGATTTGGCTGGGGTAGAAACTGGGGCAGAGCCTGCCCCAGTTCTTCGCGAGAAAACTACTATTTCACTTCCGTGCGCGTCTCGCAGTCGATGCCGATCGTGGATGGATCATTAACCGCCTCGCCGCGCTCAACCGATGAGCAAGCTTCAAGGATCACCACTGGCATGGCCAGCGCACGAGCCTCGGGGCCATAGGAGGGAGCAAAAACCGCACCAAACGTTTCGGCATAGGTCTTGAGCTCAGGCGAGGTCGCGACCTTTTCGGCCCATATCTTGTCCATGGTAGCCAAAACTTCAGGTGGCACATCGGCGGGAATAAAGATGCCGAAATAGTCCGGCGCCAGTTCCATGTCAGGGATCCAGTCCGTTATGGCCGGGATCGGATCAACCCCGTCCAGCACCAGCGGCTCGTCGGAAAGAACGGCAAGCGCGCGGAGGCGGCCGCCCCTGATCAACTCGGTCTGTTCAACCGCCAGTTGGGTCGTCACCATGGCTTCTCCTGATGCTGTGGCGATAGCCGCTGGCCCACCCCCATCATAGGTGATCATGTTGTAGTTGAACCCGCCGGCCGCGTCCGACAGGGCCGCGATGGCCGTTCCACCCGAGGAGGTAATGCCAGCCGTCGCCACAGTGATTTCCTGGCCACGGGTCTTTAAGGCCTCGAGCAACTGGCCGAAATCGGTGAATTCGCTGTCGGCAGGCACGCTCACCACCGGCACATTGGCGACCGAGAGGTAGATGTGCCAATCATCAATATCGGTATTTTCCAACAACCCCGTCACCGAATAGGTCGCATTATTGGCAATGGCGTTCGCGGTCCAGGTATAGCCATCACGGGGGGCGTTGAGCACTTCCTGCGTACCGATGGCTCCCGAAGCCCCGGGCTGATTGACCACCACCACGTCCACGCCTAGTGCCTCCGCCAGGATCGGCGCGGTAACGCGCGTCACCTGATCGGTTGACCCGCCTGCGCCCCAGGGCACGATCAGATTGATGGGCCGGTCAGGCTTCCACTCCTGCGCAATTGACAAAGACGTGCCCAGCAGGAGCGCCGATGCACCTGCCAGAACAAAGAAAAGCGCGCTCTTCATAGCTTCCTCCCTCCATACGCCGGCCCGGATGTTTCCGTGGCCCAACGCCTCCAGACTGCGACTTCTCCCCGCCCAAAGTCAACCACTAAGTAACCAATCAGTTATCAGCGGCGCCCACGATCCGCTGTCCTCGGGCATTTCCCCGCACTCAGCTCCCCCGCGCCAGAAAATTGACGCCAGGGAGAACCAAAAAGGATTTGGAAAGAAGGGGGGGTAAGCCCCCAAGCGCATGGCCGCTTGTGGCTCTAGGCGTAAGAGCAGTGGTTTATCATTGTGGGGCAGTAAGCAACGCTGCGAGCATTGCTGATCACCCCCGGAAGATCAGTTAAACGCACAGGAAACGGTTCCGAGTCCTTCGGCTGTTGCGAAGACCTGCTCGCCGGCAAACGAGATCGGCCCAAGCCGCGAGCCGGTGATCACCAAATCACCCTTTTTCAAGGGCAGCCCTCGTGCGGAGGCGTGGTTTGCGAGCCATGCCAAAGCCGCTAGCATGTTGTCGGTCGCAGGACCACTTGCCGTGGACTGAACTTCCTTGCCATCGAACTGCAGGGACATCTGCTGCTGCGCAAAGTCAGGCAGTTCTGCTGCCCTAACGGCCGGTCCCAGCACCACGCCGCCGCTGTTCTGGAGATCCGCTATGGCGACCAGTGGCGGGATCTTGGTCCGATCGGGGAAGCGCGAAGCAAGGATCTCCAGCGCCACGTGCACGGAGGCGATCGCCTCGCGCATCTCTCCGGCGGCATAGCCGCCCTCGCGAGTCGGAAGATCGCGGCTGATGGTGACCGCAACTTCCACCTCAATCGCCAAACCGGCAAAATCAGCCAATCTCAAAGCCGCGCCATCAGGAAAAACCGTGCTGGCCAGGATGGGAGAGGCAAAGGGTTCGCCAGATTGCGGGACCGGCTGCACCTTCCAGGCACCGACCGGCCCGAGAGCGGTCACTGTTTCAGTTTGCACACGATATGCTTCCGCAGCGTCCGCGGGCACCAGATCATCCGGAAAACTGTCGATGAGAATGCCGCTTTGACGATGAGCCAGCAGCAGGTCGGTCAATGGATGGTTCATGGTTGTTCCGGTTCGCGGCTAAAGCGCCTTGGTATAGATGGCCTGGATATCGGCAAGGCCGAGAGCGCGCGGATTGTTGTCGATAAGTCGCTTGATGGCAAATGCTTCCTCGGCCCACAAGGGCAGATCATCGGCCTTGGCGCCGTGGCTTGCAAGGTTCATGTCAACGCCAAGGGACTTGCACCATTGCCACGCGCCATCTTGCACCTGTTGCTCGTCCGTCGCTCCGCTCAAGCCGAGAGCCTGAGCCACGACAGCAGTCTTTTCCGGGCGCACCGGCGCATTGAACGCGAGCACATGGGGGAAGATGATCGCGTTGGCGAGGCCATGCGGGAGCTTGAGGCGGGTGCCGAGTGGATAAGCAAGCGCATGACCACCAGCGGTGTTCACCGGACCGAGGCAAATGCCGCCATAAAATGAGGCGAGCATCATACCGGCGCGCGCTTCCGTATCGGTGCCATCGGCAACGGCGCGCTGCAGATAGCGCCCGACAAGGTCGATGCCGAGGCGCGCATAACCGTCGATCAGGGGATGCGCCTTGATGTTGGTGAAAGCCTCCACGCAATGCGCCAGCGCATCGATGCCCGTGGCGGCGGTCACTGCCGCGGGAACAGAATAGGTGAGCTCGGGATCCAGAATGGCAATGTCGGCGAGCATATGCGTGCTCTCGATCGCCATCTTGGCCAGGGTTTCTGGGTTGGTGACGAGCGAGCGGATACCGGCTTCCGAGCCTGTCCCGGAGGTGGTCGGTACTTGTGCCAATGCCGTCCGGCGGCCGGCGACCTTGCCGACACCAACGACATCGGGCACCGACTGCTCGCTGTCCCACAGCACGGCAACGAGCTTGGCGATATCCATAACCGAGCCGCCGCCCAGCCCCACCACCAGGTCCGGCTTGAAACGGCGCGCCGCTTCCAACACGGCGTTCACCGCCGGCAGGTCTGGCTCTGGCGGAATGTCGACATAGGTTTCTATGTGGCCCCGAAGATCAAGCCGGTCAACGAAGCCGACGGTGGGACCCATGGCGACAACAAAGACGCGGGCGTAGGCGGCCGCCCATTCACCAAGCTTTGCGGCTGCGCCCGCGCCGATCTCGAGACGTGCGGGTTGCAGCAGGGTAATACCGCGCGCCATGGAAAGAATGGCGTCAGGCATTTTCGGCAGCCTCCAAAGCTTCCATTTTCCCCCAAACGGTGGCGACCTCGTCGGCATTGAGTTCAACCAGCGGCGGCCGAACGCGGGTCCAGCCCGAATGATCGCGGCGACGGGCCAGCATCGCCTTGACGGTGGGCAATTGCACATAGGCGTTGGAGAGGTCACGCCAGGCATTGACGCGCTCCTGCGCGGCATCGACCTTCTCGCTTTGAGCGGGCTCGGACCAGTGGTCAAAGACCACGCGCAGATGCTTACCGATCAGGTTCGAACTCGAGGTGATGCACCCGGCACCGCCTGAGCGCAGCAGCGGCAGCATGAGGGGATCGGCACCGGCAAGAACCGAGAAATTGTCGAACGCACTCGCAAAGGCCTGCATGCTCTCGAGCTTGCCCGAGCTGTCCTTCACCCCAACAATAACGCCGGGGAAAGCCTCACGCAGCCGCGCCGTCAGTTCGAGCGAGATGCCGATCTGGGCGATCGGTGGGATATGGTAGAGGATGACCCGCAAATCATTGCTGCCGACGCTCTCAATGAGCTCGGCATAAAAGCGGAACAGCCCCTCGTCGCTAACGCCTTTGTAGTAAAAGGGCGGCAGCACCACGCAGGCTTTTACGCCCGCCTCAACAGCATGCTTCACCAAGGTGACGCTGTCTGGAACATTGGTCTGCGAGGTACCGGGCAAGAGGCGCTGCGGATCAACCCCGGCGGCTATCACGGATTCGAGAAGTTCCTGGCGTTGGCCAAGGCTAAAGGAGTTCGCCTCGCCGGTGGTACCCAGCAGGGCTATGCCGTCGCAGCCTTCCTCGACCAACGCCTTGCAATGGGCCGCGAAGGCTGCGTGATCAGGCACGCCAGCCTCGGTCACAGGCGTCGCAGAGGCGCAGAACACACCATGGATGGGAAGCTGAGTTGTGGGATTCATGACTTCTTCCCCGAAACGAGCCGGCGCGCATAGGCGATCGCGGACTTCATGTTGACGTGGTTGGCCTTGCCAGTGCCCGCAATGTCGAAAGCCGTCCCATGATCGACCGAAGTGCGGTCGATGGGCAGGCCCAGCGATACGTTGACGGCTGTATCGAAGGCCACAAGCTTGATTGGGATGTGGCCCTGGTCGTGGTATTGCGCGACCACAAGATCAAAGGCTCCAGTATAGGCGCGATGATAAACCGTGTCGGCCGAGATGGGACCGACGACGTCGATGCCCTCTGCCTTGGCCATGGCGACAGCCGGCACGACCTGCTGGTCATCCTCGCTACCAAACAAGCCGCTTTCCCCGCAATGGGGATTGATGCCAGCCACGGCGATGCGGGGCTTGTCATAGCCGATACGCTTGAGGTGCTCGTTGCCAGCGCGAATGGTAGCCAGGATACGCTCGGGCGTTGCGCGATCGATGGCCGTCTTAAGTGACACGTGCGTGGAAACGTGGATCACCTTGAGCCGGTCGGAACCGAGCAGCATAAAGGCGGATTTTTGCCCGGTCAGCGCCGCCAGCATGCCGGTATGGCCGTCATAATGGTGGCCAGCAAGGTTCAGCGCTTCCTTGTTGATCGGCGCCGTAACAATGCAACCGATCTGCCCTGCCTGGGCGTCACGTACGGCCTTTTCAATGAAGCGGAACGCCGCGTCCCCACCACGTGGATCGAGCTTGCCCCAGGGCAGAGGACCTCCTTCGATGGGGAGATCGACCACGAGGCCATCCAGATCGAGCGCCGCGCCAATGGCCTCAACTGCCTTTTCCAGGGTTGCGCGATTGCCATAGATGCGGGTGCGGGCACGCTCGTCAGCACCCATCTCCGCCAAGGCCTTGACCGCGATCTCCGGGCCAACCCCAGCCGGATCGCCCATGGTTATTCCGATATTGTCGCTCACGCATGTTCTCCGTGGATCCATCCCGCGGGGAGACGGACATATTTGATGGCGCGCCGGTAAAAGGTGTAGGCGAGGTGCAACTCGCCAGCTTCACCTTCCAGCAGATAGGGGTAGGACAGTTCCTTGTTACGTCCGTCGATCGAGTTGTTCGAGAGGCACGTCCCGGGACTCTCCTCCACGATCCGGCGCAGCGGCCAGGTCTTGCCGCCGTCTTGCGAAACACAAAGGGTCAGCGGCGCGCGTGGCACGCCCCAAATCGGCGAGCAGCCACCGCTCGCGTCCGGGCGATCGTCGCCTTCTTCGAGTTCGTCATAAAGCGAAGCGCGCCGATCGGTGGATGTTGCCGCCGACACCGGGTTGCACAGCATGGCCAGGCGCCCATCGCGTAACCGGACAACGTTGATGGAGGAATTGTTGTTAGGCACATCGGTGGGCGCCGGCGCGGACCAAGTGAGGCCGCCATCTAGGCTTTCGGAGCGGTGGACGAAATCCGACTGGCGCCGCCGGTAAAAGGCCACCATGTGCTCGCCATCGAGCGGCACGATGGTCATGTGCACCGACCCGATGGAACCGGGCACTTCGCTCATGGACCAGCTCTGCCCCTCATCGTGGCTGACAGCCACAGCAGCGGTGTCGTGGCTGCCGTTCCAGCGCTGACCAGGACGGGAGATGCAGCGGAACACCGGCATCATCCAGGCACCGTCCTTGCGGCGCGCAAAGCGCCCGCGGATAAAACTGCCGAGCGGCAGGTCGATCTCGCGTGGCGCGCCACCCCCAAGCTTTGCGCCAGCGATCTCGATCGGGCGCGCGCGCAACAGGCACTCATCCTGATTGCCCGCAGGCTGCGCTGTATGAAACAGTTGCCATTGCCCTTGCCCGTTGCGCCACAGCACGGGATTTTGCTCCGACCGATCCGGATCGTCGCTGAGCTGGATGGCGTCGCTCCAATGCTCCGCGCCGGGAGCAAGCGTCGACCCATAGATCGAAATATCCGATTTCCCTTCAAGGGTGCCGCCGAACCAAAAGCACGCCAGCGTTCCGTCGTCCAGCCGCTCGATAAAAGCGGCGTGGTTCTGCACCATCGGAGATGGCAGGAACGCCTCCAAGCGACCATCTTGCACATCGGCAAGAACACCATTCATCCGAGCTGCGATTTCATCTGGCGACATGCCCAGCCCTCCAATTCGCTGCTGCAAACTTCACATCGAACAAGCTGTTGTCAAGCTAGCGATTTTCCAAATTGCCAACTTGAGCGGCATCCCAGGCGGAATAAGCCATTTAGAACAGGTGGTTATCAAGACATATCTTCCAAGTTGTCTGGTTAGTCGTTTTTTTGTTTGACAACAACATGCCGTTTTAGAATATTGCCACCGCACGGGAAAGCGCCTCCGGGCACGCTCCCGGAGGAGATTTTGCATGAGCGCAAAGCAGCGTCGCTCCTGCCGCCGCAAAGCTGCATTGGGAGGTTACCCTTGATCCTGAAGCCCGTTCTGGTCGGCGCCCTGTTGGCGTCCGCGACAATTGCCCCTGCCCTGGCGCAGGAAAATACTGATATCACTGTGGTGTTGAGCGAAGAGCTTGACCTGGTGGACCCCTGCATGGCCACCCGATCCAACATCGGCCGCGTTCTCTTGCAGAACATCAGCGAAACGCTAACCGAGCTCGACGTGCGCGGCGATGAAGGCCTTAAGCCGCGCCTCGCCACCAGCTGGGAAGACAAGGGCGACGGCACCTGGCAGTTCAAGCTGCGCGAGGGCGTGAAGTTCTCCGACGGCAGCGACTTTGACGCCAATGACGTCAAGCACTCGTTCGACCGCGTCTTCTCCGACCAGATCACCTGCGAGAGCAAGCGCTACTTCGCCGACACCGCGCTAACCTTCAACGTTGTCGATGACCTGACCATCGACGTCAAGGCCGAGCCGGCCCAGCCCATCCTGCCGCTGCTGATGAGCCTGGTCACCATCGTGCCGTCGGAAACGCCGCTGGAGTTCGTACGCGACCCGATCGGCACCGGCCCCTATGCCATGACCGAATGGACCGCCGGCCAGCAGATCGTCCTGACGCGTCGTGATGATTACTGGGGTGAGCAGCCCGAAGTGAGCAAGGCTACCTATCTGTTCCGCTCCGAACCCGCCGTGCGTGCCGGCATGGTCGCTGCAGGCGAAGCCGACATCGCGCCGCAGATTACCCAGGAAGTCGCCGACAACAAGGCCACCGACTTCTCCTATCTCAACTCGGAAACAGTCTACCTGCGCATCGACAGCCAGGACGCACCAACCGACGACATCCGCGTTCGCCAGGCACTCAACGCGGCCATCGAACGCGAAGCCTTTATCGGCACTGTTTTGCCCGAAGGAACGGAACTGGCCGTCGCGATGGTGCCGCCAACGACGCTGGGCTGGAACCCTGATCTCGTCCCGCACGCCTATGATCCCGATCGTGCCCGTGAACTTCTCGCCGAAGCCCAAGCTGATGGCGTCGACACAAGCTTGCCCATCGAGATCATCGCCCGAACGGAAAACTTCCCCAATGTGACGGAAGTGGCCGAAGCGATCACACAAATGCTGACCGATGTCGGCTTCAACGCTACGCTGCGCATGGTGGAAGTGGCCGAGCACGAGCAATACTACTCCAAGCCCTATCCGGAGAGCGAAGGCACCCGCCTGGTGCTGGCTCAGCACGACAATTCTCGTGGTGACCCGGCCTTCTCGATGTTCTTCAAATATGCCAGCGAAGGCACCCAGTCCGGCGTCCAGGATCCCAAGGTGGACGATTTGATCGCCCGCGCCTCGGCTGCCACTGGCGACGAACGCGCGGCCCTCTGGTCAGAACTGTTCAAGTACGTTCATGACGACATTGTCGCCGACGTCCTGCTGTTCCACATGGTTGGCCTCAGCCGAGTCAGCGAACGTCTGGACTTCACGCCGACCATTGCAACCAACCAGCAGCTCCAGTTGAGCGAAATCGGCTTCAAGTAAGCCGCTTCCGCGAGCAAAAAACAGGAGGTGCCGGGACATTCCTGGCACCTTCACCACTTCACAGCGGACCCGAGTGAACCCATGACCAAAATGATTGGACAACGCGCGATTGCAAGCCTCTTGTCCCTCCTGGGGCTCATGGTCCTGGTATTCTTCTTGTCGCGTCTTACCGGCGACCCAGCCGTTTTGTTTCTGCCGATCGATGCTACTGAGCAGATGAAGCAGGAGTTCCGTGCTCTCCATGGACTCGACCTGCCTCTGCTGGAGCAGTTCGGCCGTTATCTTTTGGATCTTCTGCAGCTCGATTTTGGTGAATCGCTGCGCAAGGCTCGCCCCGCCATCGATGTGGTGCTTGAAGCCTATGCGTGGACACTGCCGCTCGCCCTGATCACCATGAGCCTTGTGGTCGTATTCGCCATCGTTCTGGGTTCACTTGCAGCCTTCAACGTCGGAGGCTTCTTTGATCGCCTGATCTCCGTCGTGTCGCTGGTGGGCGCATCAGCCCCCGACTTCTGGATCGCCATTGTCGCGATCGTCGTCTTTGCCATCGGGCTCGGCTGGTTGCCGACCTCCGGCGTCGGCACACCGCTCCACTGGGTCCTCCCGGTCGCCGTGCTGTTTATCCGGCCCTTCGGCCTTGTGGTGCAGGTTGTGCGCGGCTCCATGCTTTCGGCCCTCTCGGCGCCTTACGTGAAAACGGCCCGCGCGAAGGGTGTCAAGAACCTGCCGCTGATCTTTGTCCATACGCTGCGCAATGGCATGCTACCCGTCATCACCGTTATCGGCGACCAAGCTGCCGCCATGCTCAACGGGGCCGTGATCGTAGAGACGATCTTTGGCTTTCCCGGCATCGGCAAGCTGATGATCGACTCCATCCTGCAGCGCGACTTCAACGTGGTGCTCGCCGCCATCATGGTGACCGCAATCGCCATCTTCATCATGAACATCCTGATCGACATCGCCTATGGCCTGCTCGATCCGCGGATCCGGCACTAGGAGCCGCTCATGGCCGATCTCTCGCTCGCCAAGCCTGCCGAAGCTAACGCCGCTGTTCGCGGCCCATCCCTGGTGTCCATGCTGTGGCGCGACAAGCTTGCCTTCGCCTCTGCCTTGGTTTTGCTGCTCATTGTTCTTTGCGCATTGCTGGGCCCAACCCTGCTTGATGATCTCGCCATCAAGCAGAATCTGCGCGGCCGCAATTTCCCGCCCTTCAGCCTCGAGCGCGGCTGGGCTTTCATTCTTGGCGGTGACTCGCTGGGCCGGCCCATGCTGGCGCGGCTGATCGTTGCCGCCAACAGCACTATCCTGATTGCCGCCGGGACCGTGCTGTCAGCCATGATCGTTGGATCGGGCCTTGGCCTTGTGGCCGGCTACATGGGCAAGAACGTCTCGCAGGCGATCATGCGGCTGGCCGACGTCATCATGTCGTTCCCCTCGCTCCTCCTAGCCGTGGTCGTTCTTTATGTGCTTGGCCCCTCGATCCCCAACATGATCCTGGTGCTCGCGATCACCCGCATTCCAATCTACCTGCGCACCACGCGCGCCGAAGTGCTTGAAGTGCGCGAGCGCATGTTCGTCCAGGCCGCCATCGTCATGGGCGCGGGCCATTGGCGTATTATCCTCAAGCACATCCTGCCTGTAGTGGCACCGACGCTGGTAACCATCGCAACGCTGGACTTCGCCTTTGTCATGCTCGCTGAATCCTCGCTGTCGTTCCTCGGCATCGGCGTACAGCCGCCCGACATCACCTGGGGCTTGATGGTTAGTCAGGGCCGCCCCTATCTCAACACCGCCTGGTGGCTGGCATTCTGGCCGGGTCTGATGATCGTCATCACGGCACTCTCGCTGAACCTTCTATCCAACTGGATGCGCGTGGCCCTGGATCCCGCGCAACGCTGGCGCCTCGAAGCAAGAAAGACCAAAAATGTCTGAAGCGCTGCTGTCGGTCAAAAACCTCTCGGTGGACTTTCACACCGCAGGCGGCACGGTCCACGCGGTCAGAAATGTCAGCTGGTCTGTCGGCCGCGGTGAGACGCTCGCCATCCTGGGCGAAAGCGGCTCCGGCAAGTCGGTTTCCGCCATCGCCGTCATGAACCTTCTCGACATCCCGCCGGCCGAGATCGTCTCGGGTGAGATCATGTTCGAGGGCAAGGACCTCCTCAAGATCAGCTACGAGGACCATCGGGCGCTCAACGGCAATCGGATCGCCATGATCTTCCAGGATCCGCTGAGCCACCTGAACCCCGTCTATACGGTTGGCTGGCAGATCGTCGAGATGATGACCGCCCATGGCCATCCCACAGGCGCGGCGCGCGCCCGGGCGCTTGAACTGATCACGCGGGTCGGCATCCCCGAGCCGGGAGAGGCCATGGGAAAATATCCGCATCAATTCTCTGGTGGGCAGCGTCAGCGCCTGATGATCGCCATGGCGCTGATGCTCAAGCCCGACATCCTGATCGCCGACGAACCGACCACCGCCCTCGACGTCACCATCCAAGCCGAAGTGCTTTCGCTCCTTAAGGAACTGCAGCGCGAAACCGGCATGGCGCTGGTGCTGATCACCCATGATCTGGGCGTTGTAGCCGAGATCGCCGACCGCGTCGTGGTTATGAACAGCGGCGAGATCGTTGAAGCCGGCACAGCACGCGACGTCTATCACAACCCCCAGCACGCCTATACCCAAAAGCTGATCGCCGCCGCGCCCGGCAAGGGCGACATCAAGCTTTTGGATGATGCGGGGCCGCTTCTGCTCGAAGCCAAGAAACTCAACAAGACCTATGGCAAGTTCACCGCCCTGAGGGACGTATCGCTGACGTTGGCGCGCGGGCAAAGCCTTGCAGTCGTGGGCGAAAGCGGTTCGGGCAAATCAACCCTTGCACGCACGCTCCTGCGGCTCGAAACGGCTGATAGTGGCGAGGCCCTCTGGAAAGGCCGCGACCTCATCAGCATGAATGCGCGCGACCTGCTCGGCTGCCGGCGTGAAATCCAGATGGTTTTCCAGGACCCCACCCAATCGCTCAACCCGCGCATGTCGGTGTACCAGCTGATCGCCGAAGGCTGGGACATCCATAAGCTGATGCCGAACCGGAGCGAGCGCCGCACGCGCGTGTTGAAACTGCTCGAACAGGTTGGCCTCTCCCCCGAGCACGCCGACCGCTACCCCCATCAATTCTCCGGCGGGCAACGCCAGCGCATCGCCATCGCCCGCGCTCTTGCGCTCGAACCGGAGCTGATCATTTGCGATGAGGCCGTCTCGGCTCTCGACGTTTCAATCCAGGCGCAGGTGATTGCTTTACTCGATGGCCTTCGCCAGCGTCTTGGCATTTGCTTCCTGTTTATCGCCCACGATCTTGGCGTCGTGCGTGACTTCGCCGACACGGTGATTGTGATGAAGGCCGGCGAAATCGTCGAGCGCGGACTAACGCGGCAGATCTTCGAAGCACCCCAGCACGCCTATACGCAGCGCCTCCTCGCCGCCAATCTGGACCCCGACCCCGATGTGCAGGCACAACGCCGGATCATACTCGGCAATGGCTGAACTCGCGATCATCGCGGATGACCTGACCGGAGCGCTCGACGCCGCCGCACCGTTTGCTATGCGCGGCATCAGCACCTGCGTGGCCCTGAGCGCTAGCGGATTGCCCGAAGCGCTGGCCAGCGGCGCGCGGGTCATCGGCATCTCCACCGACAGCCGCGAGATTTCCCCCGCAAAAGCCGCAGAAGCCGTGCGCCTAGCCGTTGCCGGTTTGCCAGCGGGCATCAAGCTCTTCAAAAAGGTTGACTCCCGGCTCAAGGGCAATATAGCAGCCGAACTTGACGCCCTGCCGCATGCTCGGAGCCTCGTCGTTCCCGCCATTCCTGCATTCAGTCGCTGGATGCGCGAGGGCCATTTGGGCGGCTTCGGCGTCGCAGCGCCCATCGATGTCGCCGAGCGTCTCGGCCGCCATGCGCACTTGGCGATGATCCCCGATGTGGAAACAGATGCCGATATCGAGCGCGCCCTGCAAGCCGACATCGATCTTCCAGTGGGCGCCCGCAGCCTTGCCGAGGCCTTGGCGAAACGCATGGCCCCTTCTGCAGAGGTCAGCATCAACCTGCCTCCAACCCGCGCCTATTGCGTTGTGGGCTCCACCGACCCCATCACCACCGGGCAGGTCGCGCGCCTGATCGCGGCCAATCCTTCGGTTCTCCACGTTCCGGCACCCAATGGTGCCGCCAATGCAGGGCCGACGGATAGACCGCTGGTCGTCATCCAGGCTGTTGCCGGAGCAATCCCGGTCGACGGCAGAGCCGTGGCGACAGCGCTGGCGCGATCTCTCCAGCAAATGGAGCCGCAGCATGGCTCGCTCCTTGTGCTATCGGGAGGCGCCACGGCACAGATTATCCTCCAGCATCTGGGCATCAGAACTCTTGATCTCCTGGGCGAAGCCCAGCCCGGCTTGCCACTTGCCAAAGCTGGTGGCTTGACCTTGGCAACGAAATCCGGCGGGTTTGGTGACCCGGAAACCCTTGTTCGTCTTTTTGCACCCTATTCAGCCCTCGGAACCTAAGATCACACCCATGTCGGATAGTCTTGTCGGGCGCCGCAGCCTCGCAGATACGGTTTTCGAGCGCATTCAGCGATCCATCAAATCGGGCGCCTATGCCGTGGACGAGCGCCTTCCAACCGAGCACGCCCTTGCGGCCGAGTTCGGCGTCTCGCGACCCATCATCCGCGAGGCGCTGCAACGCCTGCGCGACCAAGGTTTCATCTATTCCCGGCGCGGCGCCGGCAGCTTTGTGCGTGAACAGGGCATCCGCGAGCCCCTCGGCTTTGGGCAGATGGAGAACCTGTCCGATCTGCAGCACTGCTACGACTTCCGACTCACCATCGAGCCCGAAGCCGCGGCGATGGCAGCAAACCGCCGCTCGGAAGAAGCCCTGCACAAGATCAAGCGTGAACTTACCCTGCTGCGCGATGCCACCAACCGGCAGGCGCACCGCGCCGATGCCGATTTCATGTTCCACCTCAGCATCGCCCAGGCTGCCGGAAACCCCTACTTCGTAACCGCCATGCAGGCCTTGGAAGAACATATCGCCGTGGGCATGCGGCTGCACGGCTTGTCGCTCAAAAGCACGCAGGACGGGCTCCGCCACGTATTTGTTGAGCATACCGCTATCTATGAGGCCATTCGGGACGGCGATTCAGCCCAGGCTCGCCAGCTGATGCACGCCCATCTCACCGGCTCGCGCAGCCGACTGTTCTCAACCGAACCCGGGCGCTGAAGGAAACCATTGCTCCTCGCCTGACATCTGCGTCGGCTTGGCCGCTGCGACGCCGAACTAGCCGGTGTTGCCTTCGGAACCGGCCAAACCGACTCGCATTGAGCTCTGGTTAGCAGCAAACTGGAGCGGTGTGATGGCCACGCAAGATTTCGACGAAACCACCGGACGCAGAGCGCTGAAGCTGGCCGGGCGGATTGCCGTTGTTACGGGATCGGACTCCGGCATCGGGCGGGCGATTGCCGAAGCTTTTGCCATGGAAGGCGCCGACGTCGCGATCACCTATCACACCGATGATTATGGTGCTACCGAAGCCGCCAACCAAGTGCGTGCGCAGGGCCGGCGCGCCATCGAGCAACATCTTGACGTGCGAGATGAGAACAGCGTTGCCGAACTCTTCATGAGGGTTGACCGCGAACTTGGCACCCCTTCCATTCTCGTCAACAATGCCGGCAAGGGCACCAGCGGCACGCCGATAGTCGACATGACAACAGCGGACTTCGACGACGTCATCAAGACCGACCTCTACGGTCCATTCTTTTGCAGCCGGGAATTCATCCGCCGCCGACGCGATGCGTCCGGCACCAGTAAGATCATCAACATTACCTCCGTGCACGAGGCGATCCCCAGCCCTGGCGCGGCCTCCTATGGCGCTGCCAAGGGTGGGCTCTTGACCTTTACGCGCAGCGTGGCGCTGGAAGTTGCCCCACTGCGCATCAACGTTAACGCCATTGCGCCCGGCCTTATTCGTACGCCCATGACACAGCAGCGCACCGACGATCCACAAACCCGGCAGGAGGAGATGCCGCGCATCCCATGGCATCGCCCCGGCGAGCCATGGGAAGTCGCGCGTCTCGCTCTCTACCTCGCCTCCGATGAATCCGACTATGTAACAGGCCAGAGCTTCACTATAGACGGTGGCCTCGAGCTCAACTGGGGACAAGGCGCCTAGCAGCTGCGGCACCGCGCCGCCTTTGCTGCAGATGCTGGCCAACTATGATGAGGATTCAAGCAGGAGAAAGACTATTCTCACCGCCTGCGCTGTTCTCATGGCCGCCACGAGCCATGGAGCCGCGAGTGTTCCAGCAGCAGCGGCCTACTGCAGCTAACCTCGGAAGCTCAATTCATCACTGTTCAGGATCTGGGCCGCGACGGGGGTAGGGAGCGCGGCTGGGATCGTTGCCGCCGCTGGAATGGTGACCACCACGGAGGCCCACGAGGCTGGCGCCAGCATCGTGGAATGGTTAGCCGTTCCCACCCATTGGCAGTGGGAACAGCAAGCGAAGGCGGCCTCCTGTTCTCCTCTGTTTGTATTGCGGAACAAAAAACCCCGCACCTTTTGGGTACGGGGGTTTTTGTTTCGGGTTCGTTTTTGAGACGTTTATGTTTTTGGCAGACCTTGCAGTGACCTACTCTCCCAAGCCTTGAGACTTAGTACCATTGGCGCGGAGGAATTTGACGGTCGAGTTCGGGATGGGATCGGGTCTTGGGCTCCTCG